>BNJU01003068.1_pt1 | contig 83585 bp, 136 predicted proteins | sample 8539281 | NCBI WGS metagenome assembly BNJU01 (sample SAMD00202456, study PRJDB9452) | human saliva metagenome | isolation source: human saliva | place: Japan | reverse complement strand
GGAAGTTACGTATTGTTTTGATATCTTGGTGAGTAATTGATCATATCTGTCATGTATCCACCTGGTGGACGGCTATTTACTCAAGACCGAATAAACTACCTTTCTTACCAAGTCCTTTATCTTCTCATATACGAAACATTTCAAAGGAAAGAAATGAACGAATAAAGGCATATGAGTCGTTCACCCATCTGGTTACAGTCTTTGGTATATCAATTTATCTCCAGAAGATACAATCTGTCTTCCATTTGCTACCTCCATGATCAGCGAATACGTGGTACGTATGTCGATAAATGATTTTGTTGTTTCATTCAATACCATCGAAATATTGGTGATGTATCCTGGGAACATATTCTCCTTCCATGATATTCATGCAATTAACTATAAGCTCCCTGCCCGCTATCATTACGAATCTCCAAGTAGCGCCAGAACCCACACCAATATAGGTTTTACAACAACCGACAACCTACTTCAGAGATAAATCTTTACCAGTTTCAGTTGATACGATATGATAGCAGTTGGTACATTTGCCTTTGTGATAGTATGCTTTACTTCCTGATTTTAGCTTACAGAACAATAATTATCTCAGGGTTTATCACCAGTGGTAATATTAAACCTACGAAGTTTCGCGGTCTTGAACAACTAACATTCATTACTGGACTTCTGTAACTAATCATACCTGCTTACAATGATGGGCACCATGACAGCACGATATACCTCAGTCATAGTTCTCTCTGAGAATTTACTAGATAGTAATCATCAAATTGATTTTGTACATCGTTTAAAGAGTTATAATTTGCGCCACTGATTGCGAGAGAGAGCGCCAATTTAATTGTTTCCAAGCGAGTGGGAATTGATAATATGTCTTAGGAAAATTAGGGAAGAAGATAAAGTTTTATTAAATATTCACCTACTTTGTAGTGATTTTAGTACATTTTTAGAGTACAGATGAAGAAGACACATACTTTTTCGCTAGAAAGTTTATACATAGGTAACTAGGAGGTATTCATATCATGGCGAACTATTATTAGCACAGAAAGATAATATGAAAGGCAATGAAGGACATATGACTTACATCAAGGGTGTATTGAGTCTCGTGGATTCTCCAATTGCACTGCGGAGAAAGAAGCGACATACGTTAGAGAAGAAATGATGAGCTTAGCGACGTCCAACGTAACCAGCAGACGTACCTGGAAACGACTGAGAGTATATCTTGAAAATCGTGGAAGATTTGCACAAGAGGCACAGATAGTTGGCATACTTTCTTCCTATTTACCAAAGCAGTTAGCTAGCAGAAGAAGAGATTCATCGGATTCATCAGCTGAATCTCGCAAGAAAGGGCTTAGAGCCTCAAGCGCAATCAAGCAACCTGTAATGAGAGATTCTGATAAGCACATAGGTCAAACAGACGGTAAGACGGTTAATCCGTATTTCTTGGTACACTCATGACAAAACAAGTAACTTCTGTTACTTTGCGATTGTTTGGTCAAAATGTAGAATCTGTCAGAACAACTCGCTGCAGCGCATCGTACACCTCGTCAATCGGTGGAACGAAGGCAGGAACCCGGAATACCCATTTCACTGCTTTTTCTTGTTCCTCATCAGATATCTCACTGGTTTGATTGGAGCCCCATCGAACAACATACCTGCAAGTCTCTTGATGCTGCTGCACGCGTAACCCGCGTCGCGCATGACTTTTGCGAGAGGAATTGGCTTTTTGTGCCGTGTAGATATCCATCACGCGGACTTTTGCTGATCGAAGCGATTACCACAGCCCATCGCAGAGACGAGAGGACACCTAAACTCTTAGCGGTTACGATTAAAATCACACTCGTATGCAACGCTGACAACTGGCATCGATAATATAGTCGTATTGGCACAAAATCAAATCGTCTTTAGTTTCCGTGTAAAGAAGATAGGAAGAGAGTTCACAACGTGTCGGACCGACTGTGTGGATGCGCTCTTTTTCATTACGTCTACTTTGTAATGGTCGATGGTTGCGCCGCTGCGATGAGTTGTCGGTTGAGACAGCGAAACCGGTAATCGTGGTCGACGATGTCGATTTTACCAATCCCACGCGTGCTAAAGCCTCGATGGCGTACATCCACCAACACCACCAACACCGAAATACGCGACTGACGTGCGCTTGTTGATCTGGCGGCGCGTCTCTTCCGATGACGCGTTGTGTTCTAGAAAACGATTGATCGCGCGTTTATACTCGCAAGGTGCTATGTTGTAACGCAAATTTGATATGGATGGAATGTATCTGCAGTGATTAATAAATTGGTGTAAAGTTAGTGAGGAGGTACATATAGAAGTGAAAGACAATGATAGCGTGTATTTTGGATACAGAAGGAATTGCGCATCAGGAAGTATACCTAAGACGTAAGTGATGATTTGATGATGGCGTAATGGTTGCACAAAGTAAAGTAAGGAGAAGATCCAGAACATGTCTTTTATGACACTAGTTACAAAGGTGATGATGGCATCATTATGTATTTGTGATTCCAGTAAGAGAAGACGAGATGACAGGCTTGTGCACGTGCGGTTGGTGTAAAGAGTGTGTCGATGTTACCGCAGAAGCGAATCGTAAGAAGACAACTGCTGGTGTCCGGTGGATGTCTCACCAATTGGGACGAAGAACATTATGTCCAGATAAGTTTATGAGGAAACAATCGCATTGTTTGGATACGATTCTTGTCTCAGGCGGTAAAGTCGGCTCACAGATTGAAATTGCGCCTGATGGATATTATCAGATCACCAGAGGGTAAGAAGCAGCGTCGTGAATATAACAAAGAAAAGGAGAACTTGACTTTGGTTTTCCACTTTTTATGAGATATGTGATTAGAAACCGAAACTATATCCACACATGTCGATGAAACAGTCGCGCACTGGCAGATCTTCCAGGTGTAAAGGATTGAATGCCTTCATCGATTATCGGTAGTAATACCATCCATAAGATAATGACTATCTTTGTTTGCGCTCTTGATCGGTATGTGAACTGATTGTAGATACCAAGATGCCAAGTAGGGGCGTATTCATCAAAGGAGCGAATTTACGAATGAGTGTGCGAATAGTTGGAATGGTATGAATGTAGGAATTGTAAAGAATCATAGATACGATAGCTTAGAGCTCTGGGCTCAGACTTCCAGGAGACTTTTCCGTTTGTGCTGAGTTATGAAATATCCAGCGTAGATGCGATGACGATAGTCCAAGAGGATGTTTTATACGGTTATCTTCATTAGCCATTCTCCAGGTCGTAGCAATGGGTGATATAGTACCTTCCATGAAGCACAGAAAAGTAAAACACTGATGGTTTTAGCTGGAACGCTTTTATTGTCTGTGCTCAGTAGAATTTTATATCTACTGCAGTACAAGATTCTCTCCGGTGGTGTCGCTGGTCTCAGTGCGTTGCCTTTGAGCCATTCTCTTCCATATAGATAAGACCTCTGTTTGCTAACCCAAAGTGCGTGATTGGCTTCTAATTTCGAGCAGTACTATCCTGGTAAGTGAATTTGCCTTAACGACGATGTCTTACCACTGCCTATCCAGTATTTAACAACTGTTGATTAAGGTCCCAAACCAATCGCCTGTTGATCCGATTTTTGGCGCCGCAGGCGCAGGGCCTTGGCGGTACTGCATTGGTAGTGCCGATGAGAGCGAAGGAGTCGAGCAGGCGTTGATATACCGGCCTCGACTTAAGGCTGTGCTTACAGGTGTACAAATTTCTGTGTTTATGCTATTATTATTGATACTTAATTTGCTAACGATGATTAGGTATTGCGGCGGCGGCAGAATAATCTCTGCACATTGCTTGGTTCGAAAGCGCGTGTTTGCGTCTGGCTTTTTGCGATTGGAAAGGTGTTGAGTGCCGGACAAGGTGCCAATGCCAAGTCTGTACATATTATTTCCAGTCACTAAAGAGTTAAGATGGAATCTATCAGGAACCCAATCGTAGTGTTATTTACGACAGTCGTGTGATCCAACAGTAAACCAAGAATGTCGCATTGGTTGTCATCAACACGTCAATATGTTTAATTTCATTAATTAATCGAATTGATCCAAAAGCATTTGTGATTACAAATGATAAAAATTGATATGCATGGTGAAGGTCACCCATACCATCCAATATTTAACAGAATGTGATAAAATTATTGGGCAGGATTTCAAGGCAGATACCTTGATTCAATGCAACCATGTTTACAAACGATATAAAATGGTAATGAATGCACGGTATGATATAAATTTATCAGTTGGATCAGGGTGTAGTTCTGCTTTACGTTATTGGTCCAACTGGCTCTGTAAATCTACTTTGATTAAGTTGATGGATGCGGAGGAAAATGTACAAAAAGGCAAATGTAAAAGTTGTTGGTATTGATGTTGGTGACCATTCAAACGTTGATTCTATCTATCGCCGCGGTACATTTCCAGTTGTATTCAGGATTATAAATTGTTGCCATTATTTCACCGTATTTGGAAAATATTGCGTACCGAGAAGCAATCGGCATGAAAGGCACAGATTCGCGCTAATCGAAGTGATGAAGGCCGGGCCGGCGGAAAAGGGCAATTCTTTCCAAAGGAATTATCTGTGACAACAGCAGCGTAGCGATTGCGGCATTGCCAATCGTCCTAAGGTTTTGATTGGTGATGGTGTTTACTGGTAACTTGATCCAGCAAAATCTGATGAGATTATGACTGGCTTACAGGAAATCAATCAGCAGCAGGTAAACCAAGTCAGGATGGTTACCCATGATATTACGCTTTGTAACAGCACGTAAGCGGATGATTGTTTTGGAACAAGGACATTGGGGCTGATCGTCTGAAGGAGGCTGGTGTTCGTCGCGATTAGACCAATTCGTGAAGGTATTCGTGTGGTGTTGGTAGACACTGGGCAATGTCTTCTTCAAGTGCAATTGCGGTTACAGTAACACTAATGGATATTAGTTTGTTCTGGTATTAAGTTATCACTGAACAATTTACTGTTCCGTTGAGTCTTCTGTCGAAATTTCTGTAATGGTTTCGTATGATGCAGAGTCTTCATCAAGTCTAAACAACAGATTGAGAAGGGCAACTTGCAATTGACGGTAGAAAAGGTAACGTATTCGTTGACAGATGATGACAAAAATATTACATTAATAGTTTTGGAAGATGAGTCGACAAGAGCGGTGTTTGAACCATTTAAGGCAGACAACCCTATTTATGCACGACGCCTACCACGTAGAAACAGTGCAAAGAATGGCGCAAAATCGAAGATATCGCTAAGAAGATTGGGCGTAGGATTAGTGGTGCTGATAGTAAAGTGTCAACTATGGTGGCTCGAGTACTTTCTTTGAATGGCGCGGTTGATGCGATGTCATCTATCTGTCGTTTTGGTGGCATCTTAGTAGCCGCCTTAACCTCTGCGTACTTGCAAATTCTCTCACTCAAAATATCAACAGCCTACCATTTACGCTCGAGATGAAATTACGATCATGTGCAAACATGTAGGTGCGACCACAATGGATTTATCCGTGCTCCTTTCCTTTGGGAGGCAGTGGTATTATTACGGAATTCGCGCAATCATTCCGACTGGTTCAGCAACGACTTTGATACATCGTGATCTCGAAAAGACTTCTAAAGCGCACTCCCAATATGTTCCAAGCTAAGGAGAAGGCACTAGCATCCTCGGCACTATGCGTTTCTGCACTCTTAATATTAGCTGGTATTGGTTGGTCTGGTCCGGAAGCTGGCCTCTGTAACGAAGCTAATTTGAGGATGCCGCGATGTAGCGCTGCTGGCGTTCGCGCCCACACACACACACACACACGCACACACGCGCGCACACATGCCACACACGCACACACATGCGCACACACACACACACACACACACGGTAATGACGGTTGGAAATCAATCGAGTACTGTTATCGCGGAATGAAGATTATTCCAACTCTGAACATTGCTGAATCGTTGAAACAAACTATGTGCAAAGATGATGCTAGTGAAGGAGGGCATATAAGGGCTTCACCTAGAGTCTCAGAACGCAGAGATGGTGAGTCAACAGGCAGACTGCGGCTTGAAGGCGCACAGGCTGATATGGAAGCCAAATATCCTGGAACATGCAAGCGAAGATTTCGGAGCATCAGACTCAGATTGATACAAAACAAAGCTGAAATTAGCACAGAAAGAAGCTGAAATTGACGCAGCATGAAGGAAACTAGATAACAAGCAGGCTGAGACGATTGATCAAAATCAAAAAGACTGCAGATAAACCACAAGATAAAGTAAAGACACGTATGGTATTGAATCAACCACTATGCGTACAAATCAATATATTGATATTTGATGGGTGCGAATAATCAATAGGACTTTATCGTATTGCGAAATGGTTTGAGTACAATTTCACACGATAAGAAGACTTTGAATGAACTCGTCAGATTATCGCAACGTTAAACAAACAAAAAGAAGAGCTTGTTGTAGCGAAGAATGAACTGAGATTCAAAAGAAGGAAAACAGACCAACAAAAAGAACTTATTACTTACAGACTTATGTGCAGATTGCTCAAGAAGCAGCGCAGAAGACTGCGGGCTGCACTCGTGGTTCTGGTCTGAAACAAAGAACTCGATATTGCGCAAAAACACGTATTGATGTCAGGTATCACTGCTCAAATTGAAGCGATACTCACGACAAATGGTTGGACTTATCCATGCTGATGGCGCTTAGGTGGTGCTGCGGTACTCGGTCTCATCCAGATGTGTAGTTTCACTTGATATGACTTTGCGGTGTTGTTATGCGGCACGACAACCGGTGCAGTTGCCAATGGTGTCGTGTTAAGAGCGTCTAATGGCCGTCCAACAGTTGGGTTATCTAGGTGATAGCTGTGGTTACCAATTTGGTAGTCTCTATTCTGGTAAATCACGTTATCTTGCTTGTAACAGTCAATGGTAGTTTGTATGGCGTGATTACTTCCATGACATTAAATACGCCAGCTGCGACTGGCATGATTGTAAAATGCAGGTGATGATTGGACAGGTAGGTTCATCTGGTAATACACTGGACCACACTGTCACGTGGAAATCTTCACTTAGGAGATGCGTCAGATTTGCGTACTACGCTGCGAACTGGAATGGCGACGTCAGCTTTGGTGCAGGTTGGGACTAACGAAGATACTGGTCGATATGGAAGACGTTGTAGTGATGGCGTCGGTGCTCCATGCCGTATCCAACCTGAAGAAGTATTTGGTTATTAAAATGGCATTTAAGAGTCTCTTCTAAAATAGAGACTCTTTTTAGAAAGATAGAGGCAGTAAAAATGGACGAAAATAAAGAAGAATTACAGAACGATGAAAAAGTATACAGTATTCCTTTCCGTCGTCATTTGTGGCAGAAGAAGTGGCTTTAAAAACAAGAACAGAAGAAAGTAAAACGTCTACGCATCCTTATGGTAGCGTTTGTCGTAGTTGCCTTAGTAGGTGGGTGGCTACTTGGCTCAGTACTGCCATTATCTTCACTTGCGCCTGCCGTAAGAATGTGGTGAATAATCTTCCTTTGAATTCTGATGAGAAAATCAATGGTGTTTTACAGGTGATGGAGAATGATTGGTTTTTTGCGGATCAAGTAGAAAATATTGATACGAAATTAACAGACCAGGCTCTAAAGGGCATTACAACCAATGATATTGATAAGCATACAGAATATATGACGGCTGATGAGATGAAGCAGTTTACAGATTCTATCAACCGTAATTATGTAGGGATTGGTGTACAGTTCTTACAGGCTAATGGAATCAATATCATCGAGCGTGTCTTCCGTAATTCGCCGGCGGATAAAGCAGGTGTAAAAGCTGGAGATATCATGAATAAGGTCACTGGTGAATCACTCACTGGTAAGACAACAGAAGAAATCAAGAATCTAGTACAGGGTGATAGTGGTACGGATGTAACGATTGAATTCATCCGTCAGGAACAACCTCTTGAGATAACAATTACTCGTGCAGCTGTTAGTGCGACTGCATTTGGAGAGATTCTAAGTGATAATACAGGTTACTTACAGATTTATCAGTTTGGTGAAAATACAACCAATGAAGTTAAGACATATCTAGATGATTTTAAGAATGCGAATGTATCAAATATCGTGATTGACTTACGTGATAACGGTGGTGGATATCTAACCGCACTACAGGGGATTGCGTCATATTTCTTGCCAAAGGATACACTTGCGATGAAACAAGTGTATGTGGATGGTACGACGGAAGAAATCCGTACAACAGATGGTATGTATGACAATATTAAGAAAATTGCCATCTTAGTAAATAAGAATACAGCGAGCGCATCGGAAGTACTCACAATGGCACTCAAGGAACAACATCAGGATGTAACAATAATTGGTGTAACGACCTATGGCAAGGGTACAGTACAGGTATCACGTGTATTCAAAGATGGTTCTGCACTTAAATATACAACTTCAAAATGGACTTCCCTGAACGATGTTTGGGTCAATGGTGTAGTATTACGCCAGACGATGAAGTGAAGTTACATGAAGTGATGTATACGGCTTTACCAAAGATGAATGATACGGATCGTTACGCTTATGATAGTGTTGGTGAAACTGGGTGAACCCGCCCAACTATGTTTGGATTATCTAGGTATAACGTTGGTCGTACTGACGGTTATTTCTTCTCAAACAGAAGAGGCATTACGTCAGTTTGAGACAGACAAAGGTATTGCGATGGATGGTGTATTAGATAAAGAAACATTTAGTACGCTCTATAGCGCTGTGGTGCTAGATTGAATACAACAAAGACACATGATGTTCAACTACAGAAAGCACAGGAAGTTTTAAATGGATGATCGTAAGTTTGAACTCAGTCGCCATTTAAGCCTCACGGGAGACCAACCGAAAGCGATAGCGGAGCTTGTGGAAGGCTTGCATGCGGGTAAGAAGGAACAGGTTCTAGAGGGTGCTACTGGTACTGGTAAGACATTTACCATGGCGAATATCATTGCACAGATGAATCGACCAACGTTGGTGTTTTCACACAATAAGACATTGGCTGGTCAGTTATATTCTGAGTTTAAAGAGCTGTTCCCACACAATCGTGTGAGTTCTTTGTATCAAACTTCGATTATTATCAACCTGAGGCATATATGCCCAAGAGTGATATGGCATTGAAAAGACAGCTGCGATCAATGAAGAATTAGATATGTTCCGTGAGTCTACTTTTGAATTCTCTTCTCGAAAGAAGAGATACAATCGTTGTCGCATCTGTTGCATGTATCTCATGCGGCTAGTGATCCTGTTGAATATAAGAACATGTTCTATACGATACGTGTAGGAGAAAGCATTGACCGTAATGATTTGATGCGTCGTTTGATTGAACTACAATACTCACGTAACGACGTTGACCAAACAAGAGGTACGATACGTGTACGTGGAGATATTATTGATTTAACACCATCTATACAAATGAATTCAATATTCGTATTGAGATGTTTGGAGATGAGATTGAACGTATTACAGAGATTGACCCTTTAACAGGAAAAACCATGAATGCATACCAGTTTTATAACATCTTCCCGGCGAGTGGTTATGCTCGCTCAAAGGAGACGATGTTACGGGCGTGTGATGCGATTGAAGCAGAACTAGAAGATCGTCTAGAGTATTTCCGTAAGAAGGGCAAACCACTCGAAGCAGAACGCTTAGAACAGCGTACTGCTTTGATCTAGAGGCTCTAAGAGAGAATGGATACTGTTCTGGTATTGAAAACTATTCCATGCATATTGATGGAAGAAAAGTAGGACAGCGTCCATGGAATCTCTTTGATTATTTCCCTAAGGATTTCTTGTTGTTTGTGGATGAATCACATGTATCCTTACCACAGGTAAGAGGTATGTACAATGGTGATCGTCAACGTAAGGAAGTCTTAGTGGAGTATGGTTTCCGTTTACCATCAGCACTAGAAAATCGTCCGATGAAATTTGATGAATTCCTTTCGATGATGAATCAGGTTGTATATTGTTCTGCAACACCTGGTGACTTTGAATTAGAAGCGGTGATCATCATGTGACAGAACAGATTATTCGTCCGACCGGATTACTAGATCCAAAGATTACAGTCAAGCCAACCAAGGGACAGATTGATGATATCTGTGAAGCTACTGATGCTAGACTTAAACGCAATGAACGTGTATTAATTACTACATTAACTGTGCGTATGGCAGAAGATCTTACTGCGTATCTGAAAGAACGTGGGTATAAGATTTCACATTTACACCATGAGACAAAGACCCTTGGAACGTACCGAAGTCATTCGTGATTTGCGTTTGGGAAAGAGTTGATGCGATTGTCGGTATTAACTTGTTGCGTGAAGGTTTGGATATTCCTGAAGTATCCTTGGTATGTATCTTAGATGCGGACAAGGAAGGTTTCTTACGTAGTCATCGTTCTTAATACAGACGATAGGACGTGCTGCTCGTAATGCGAATGGTGAAGTATACATGTACGCAGATGTCATGACAGATTCCATGCGTTACGCAATCAATGAAACAGAACGTCGTCGCAAGATTCAGGAAGCGTACAACGCAGAACATGGCATCATTCTACAACTGTTAAGAAGAATGTTGAAGAAGCGATTCGTGGGTAAAGAGACCAAAGAAATGGCTGAGAAATACATCGCAGAAGAAAGCGAAACTATCTCAGAAAGATAAGGCAAAACTTATCGCAGATATGGAAGTTGAAATGCGTGAGGCAGCCGCAAGTCTAAACTTTGAAAGAGCAGCTGAACTTCGCGATATTCTCTTTGAATTAAAAATCAGAGTAAATTATGAAAACAGATACTATGCAAGATGAACTCAAAACTGATTTTGACATATCCACATAAGACGATACTAAATTGATAGCCTTTTGTGACGATTATATCGTTCTCTTTGATTGTGACGTGGATATTAAAAATTTGATTCATGAAGGAACGGATGAATCATGCAGCGATGATTATTGTTATTGCGCTTGTTTGTATACCACTACTTCTTTTTGTTTATTAGTTTGTTATTTCTATCTGAATGCAGTGAAATTAGAAATTGATAAAAACAACTCTTTAAAAATACTTATACTTACGGGAAGTAGAGGACATAGTGTATTGAATTTTGATTTGCAATGGAAGATATCCAGCAACAAAAGGAAGTAAACTTCCACTTGGTTGTTCGAAGGTAACGATGAAAATCAAGAATCCTATCTTTGTGGATTTTATGAGAAGAAGTTAGATAAGCAAATGAAATATCAGCGTCATATCTGAAAGAGAGAAAGTAGATTTTTTTCATCCAAGAGTTTTTGAATCAACATTCAGATAAACTCTAGGTTTTAGATGTTATAGAAAATTACTGTAAAAATGTTCTGCATAGGGAGCATTTTTACAGTTCGAGTATAATAGAGGGACGTACGAGGTACAGACTATGGATTATACAAAGTTAGTAGCAAAAAGAGCAGTAGATATGAAACCATCGGGAATCCGTAAATTCTTCGATTTGGTTGCAGGAAATACCAGATTGTATATCACTCAGTGTTGGGTGAGCCTGATTTCAAGACACCATGGGATATTCGTGATGCGGCAATCCATACTATTGAACTAGGTAAGGACGCAATATACGACGAATGCAGGTTTAAAAGAGTTACGTCTTGCGATTCGTGAATATTTACTGTAAATATAATCTGGATTATGACATTGATCGAGATGATTGCGACTGTAGGTGCAAGTGAAGGAATTGACCTTGTATTCCGTACAATCGTAGAAGAAGGGAGATGAAGTCATCTTGCCAGATCCAGGATACGTTACGTATCAACCGCTAGCCACTTTTGCAGGGTGCGAAAGTAAAGTATGTGAAGGCTAAGGTTGAAAATGACTTTTAGAATCCAAGCGGCAGATATCAAGGTTGCAATTACAGATAAAGACAAAGGCAATTTTATTATCCTATCCAAATAATCCAACAGGGAGCGATTTTATCTTATAAAGAGATGGAAGAAATCGCAGAAGTATTACGTGATACTAAATATTCTTGTCATCTCTGATGAAATCTATTCTGAACTGATTTATGGTATGGTAAAGTTTACTTCCTTTCGCATCGATTCCCAGGGATGAAGGAAAGAACCATCGTACTCAAATGGTTTCTCAAGACCTTTTCTATGACAGGTTGGCGTTTGGGATATGTACTAGCGCCAAGAGAACTAATCAAGGTGATGTTCAAAAGTACATCAAAACTGTGTTAGTGGCAGCACCTACTGTGAGTCAATATGCGCAATTACAGCACTACGTGATTGCGTGATAGAGATGTATGAAGAGATGCGTAAACAATATGATATGACGTCAGTATTGTGTACGTAAGCTCAATGAAATGAGCTTAGAAACATTTGAACTACAGGTGCGTTCTATGTCTTCCAAATATTTCAAGTCTTGGCATGACAAGCGATGAGTTCTGCGAGAAGTTATTGAATGAACAACATGTCGCAATTATTCCCTGGTACAGCTTTTTGAGAAAGTGGACAAGGCTTTTTGCGAGAATTAGTTATGCATATAGTATTGAACACTTGCAGAAGGATAGGGACGTATTGCACAGTTTATAAAGGATCACAAAGGAGATAAATAAGATGGACAACCCAAGTTAATTGACTTACTTGTACAAAATCCACGTGCAAGTATTACAGACTTAGCAGATATTCTTGGTGAAACAGAAGAATCTGTGAAACAGTGCAAAGAAAGAATTAGAGATAAAGAAGATTATCGTGGTTACCATACGATGGTAAATTGGGACAAGGCGAATATCGATCATGTGGATGCGATAATTGGTGTTAGCGCAAAGCCAGAACGTGGCAGCGGCTACGATAAAATTGCGGAAAGAATCGCACACTTTCCAGAGGTTAGTAGTCTATTCTCATGGAGTGGTAATTTGAGTTTTTAGTAAATGTAAATGGAAAGACAATGCGTGAGGTCGCTGACTTCGTTGGTGAAAAGTTGAGCTCCAATTGAAGGGTTGCAGACAGTCACGATGTTTGTCATCTGAAGAAGTATAAGGCAAATGGTGTAACCATGGACCTGCATAGTGAAGCAGGTGATGAGAGAATGCCAGTATCCGCTTAAATAGCGAACAGAATCACTTTTTTCTCGTGAAGTAGAAGTGATTTTTTCTTTACTTTTGGTAGGAGAACTGATACTATATTGTGGCGAGTGGGTTACTCGCTCCTGCCAGAAATGGCCGTTAGACCAGAAGGAGTGTACGGAATGAAGAAGTATGGAAGTCATGTACATCATCAATGAATCTGTTGGAAACAGAGAAGAGAGCGAATTAATCGAGACTCTCAGCAAGATCATCACTGACAACGGTGGTAAGATTGCAGAAGACAGATGAATGGATGCGTGAATTCGCATATCACATTGATGACATGAAAGAAAGGGTTACTATGTAGTAACAGCATTTGAAGCAGATAATCGCATGCGTTAGAATTTGATCGTTTGATGGGGAATCAACGCAAATGTTGTTCGTTTCTATGATTACCCGTGACGAAGCTCCGGCTAAAGGGAGCTAGTGAATGATTAACCGCGTTGTTTTGGTTGGCAGACTAACACGTGATGTGGAAGTTCGTAAGACAGCTAGTGGCTTTATCCGTTGCGACATTTACGGTTGCATGCGATCGTCGTATAGCTCGTGGACAGGATGGAAACAATCAACAGTCTGCAGACTTCATCAGTTGTGTCGCTTGGCGACAAGCAGCCGATTTCTTAGGCTCATATGCGCGTAAGGGTGCGTTAGTGGGTGCTGAAGGAAGAACCAAACACGTAACTATGATCGTGATGGACAGAAGGTTTATGTTACAGAAATCGTTTGTGATACTGTAAACTTACTCGAATCTAGAGTCAATCACAGAGCAGAGCACAGAACAGCAGTTATCAAGACAACAGTTATCAACAGCCGTATTCACAGCAAAACCATCTACAAACTGATGATTTTGTGAGTGATGACTTCGGCAGGAATCGGAATGGATATTTCCAGCGATGACCTGCCATTCTAAATAAAGGAGAACAGACAATGGCATTCAGAAAACAAAGAATGGGCCGCAGAAAGGTCTGCTACTTTACAAAAAACAACATCACTTATATCGATTATAAGGATGTAGAGCTCTTGAAGAAATTCGTTAGCGCAAATGGAAAGATTACTCCACGTCGCGTTACAGGAACTCAGTGCGAAGTACCAGAGAATGTTAGCAATCGCTATCAAGCGTGCTCGTCAAATGGCTTTTATTACCATACGTAGAGTAATGACACAAACGACTATTAATTTACGTAGTCGTTTTTATGCTAAAAAGAAGCATTACGCCTCTTTGAAGTTTACATGATATGTGAAAAGATAGTCGCTAGAACAACGGTGATAATACCAGATGTACAAATAGCAAGACCTGCCATAGCCCCTTGTAAGTCACCGAGCTCGATTGCCTTGGATGTGCCAATTGCGTGAGCGCTAGCGCCAAGGGCTAAGCCTTGAGCAATTGGGTCGGTGATATGGAAAACCTTGAAGACAATATCTCGCGATGATTGCGCCAAGATACCTGTTACGATGATAACTGCATACTGTTACTGGTACGATACCACCTATTCCTCTGCGATACCATACCGATTGCAGTAGTAATTGATTTTTGGTAAGAAAGTAACGTATTGTTCGTGGTTGAAACGAAATAATAAAGCAAGGATCATACTGTTATTGCACACTGCTAGCACAGCACATGCGATAGAAATAGTTATCATCTTCCAATTGGATTTTTAGTCTTTCGACTTCCTTGTAAAGAGGTACAGCTAACGCGACTGTCGCTGGGTGTTAACAGCCAACTGAGATATTTTGCGGAAGAGTAGTAGGAATCGTAGTCGACATGGAAAGATTTTGACGAAAACTAATCGTAAAAATAATCGCAATGAGTAATGGATTAAAGATTGCAACTTGAATTTTCACGCATAGGAGTACCGACAAAGAAGCCCATCAATGAGATGACAACTACCCATCGTTGCATATTTAACATTACATTATTCATGATCAGAATTCTCCATGCGTAATAACATAGATACCTTACCTGTGATAGTACCATAACAACAATGTAGAAATCATCATGATAATGATGATTGGATTAAGATGGGTTTTGATCGATGTGGTAGATTGGATTAAACCAACGGCTGCTGGTATAAACATACATGAGCATAATATCAATCAAGAAATCAGCTGTATCATGCACTTCATTGATCTTTAAAGATACCATGGTTGAGTGCGATGAATAATAGAACAAGACCATAGATAGATCGAAGGAATTGGTAATGGTATAAATTCATGCAGACTTCACCAACACTGTAAAGAATAAAGATAATTAAAACTGACGCATGTGCTTCATAGGAAAACCTCCAAACGCATGTTATCCCATTATTTTTAGGATAAAGATATATATCTGAGATTTTTATGATAGTGCTTTCATTTCTGATAATATATACATTTTGCATAAAAATGTTGGAAAATTGTTTTAACAAATACCCTTTGTAATCGTCTTGTTTATTTCATATAATACCTATGTGCCACATATCGTATATGCTTTCGAATTGGCGGAAGTGTCTCTCACCCTGCTACCTTAATGGCGGGACTACGGTTGTCTCTATTCTTTTAGTGACTTCCTGTTGAGATGATTCTGGCAGGATTTTTATTTTGCGCGGCAGCGATGTGAAAAACAAGGGGATATTTATGTTAGAAAAGTTATTTCATTTAGGAAAACGGCACAACAGTTAAAAACAGAATTGATCGCTAGGTGTCACTAAACATTTATCAGCAATGGTTTACATTCTTGCGCTCAACCCATCCATCTTAAGTGCTTTCTGGTATGGATGCAGGTTCCATCTTGACAGCGACTGCAGTCGCATCCGCACTGCATGTTCTCTGCATCGCTGCTCTCAAATATGCCATTTGCATTATCTGCTGGCTTTAGGTTTGAATGCTTACTCGCATACGCTGTATGTGGTGTTATAGGTTATCCAGCGGCAGGTTGCGTTAACAGCAGTACTTGTGGAAGCGTATTATCTTTCATCGTGATGTCACTAACAGATGTTCGTGAAGCAATTTTCAATGCAATTCCAGTACAGCTTAAAGAGAGCTGTATCTGTAGGTATTGGTTTCTTTATCGCATTCATCGGTACAAAAATGCAAATATCATCGTTGATGGCGCAACACTAGTTAGTTTATATTCATTCACAAATGGTTTCGCAGAATGGAACGTTCGCATCACAAGGTGTAGGTGTCATCTGTAGCATGATTGGTGTTATCTCGATTGCTGAGTCAGTCAAAGGGTGTTAAGGACACATGTTATAGAGTATCTTACTTACTTGGGTATTTAGGTATTATCTCGCCAGTTATTAGGTATCTATGTACCAAATCCAGAATTAGGTTACTATTCATTAATCCCAACAGCATTCTTCTCAATGCCAAATTCTATCGCTCCTCATTCTTCCAACTTTGACTTTGCGTTTGTGGGCAAGTCACCTTGCGAACTTTTGCTAGTAGTTGTGTTTGCATTCTTATTCGTTGATATTTTTCGATACACTTGGAACAGTTATCGGATGTGCTTCTAAGGCAAATATGTTAGACAAGGATGGCAAGCTAGCCAAAAGATTAAGGGTGTGCTATTAGCTGACGCTGTTGGTCACAACAGCAGGTGCTATCTTAGGGTACATCTACAATCACAACATTCGTTGAATCTTCTTCGGTATTACGGAAGGTGGTAGAACAGGTTTAATAAGTGTTACAACAGGGCATCCTATCTTTGCTATTATTCTATCTCCATTATTCTCGACAATTCTTCCTTTGCGACAGCATCCCATTAATCGTATGTTGGTTTCTTGATGATGCAGCAGGTTGTTAACATTGAATGGAATGATATCACAAAGGCATTCCCAAAGCTTTGTATGTCATTACAATGATGGGCTTTGCGTATTCTATTTCTGAAGGTATCGCATTTGGTTTTATCTCTTACACTTTCATTCATGCAATTACAGGCAAGGCTAAGGAAATTTCACTCTTGATGTATATTCTTACAGGATTATTCATCTTGAAGTTCTTCATTATCTAAATAAATGATTAGGTCTCACTTCAATGTGGACCTCATTTATAATACTGTAAGAGGTATTTGTATGATTTGATACAGTAACGATGAGATCCGTCGCTGGATTATATAGTCAATTAGAAACATTTGAAGGAAGGAAAAGCTGAATCGTTCCATCTTTGAACAGATTGATGTTGGTGGAAAAGGAATTAATGTGTCCATTGCCTTGAAACATCTAGGAAGAATTAGTACACCACTGGGTTATTTGGCTGGTTTTACTGGGGATGAGATTGAGCGCCGTGTGAGTAGTCATGGGACTTATTCCAGAGTCATCAAGCTAGAACATGGAGAATCTCGTATCAATATCAAGATGAAGCATGAAATAGAAACAGAAATTAATGCCAGTGAGTCCTGCAGTTGAAAAAGATGATATTGAAAAAAGTTATATGAAGTTGGAACATCTCACAGATGGGGATGTACTCATTCTTTCTGGTAGTATGGCAGCAGGTGTTGACCAAAATTTTTATGCGGATGTAATGAAATTTCTAGCAGGAAGAAAGATACGTATTATCGTCGATGCAGGAGGTAGTGTATTGAAGACGGTACTTCCATATTGCCCATACTTGATCAAACGAAATCAACAGGAATTATCAGAGATATTTTCTAACTGTCTTAGAGAAAATCAAATGGAAGAATATGCATGCAAAGCTAGTATCTATGAGTCACAAGAATGCTTGTTTCCATTAGGAAATCAGGGTGCACTCTAATGAAATCACAAGGTATATCGCTGCAATGCACCAAGTGGAGAAGTAATCAATTCTGTAGGGTGCAGGAGATTCAATGGTGGCTGCGTTTTAACAAGTAAATTAAATGGAGAAGATGATCAAACAGCACCTCGAGAAATCAGTTGCGATGGGTTCGGCTACTGCTCTTCTCCTATGGGATTGCGAGATCAAGAAGCTGTAGATTTACTGTACAAAGAGATGGTGAAATAAATGAATGAATTTCAAGAATATTATTATCGTCATCCTTACATAAAAGAATTGGATACAGTCGTTTCTGTGTTGTCATGCATGCAAGGATGGTTATAACTTGTTTTGAAAAGATACGATCTTTTATCCGGAAGGTGGTGGACAACCTTGTGATAAAGGTACAATCCAAGGCGTTGAAGTAATCGCTGTACAACGAGAAAAAGAAAGGGATTGTACATATCACAAAACAACCACTTGCGCTAGGAGAGAAATGTTCACTGTGAAATTGATTGGGAGTATCGTCTTTGATTTAATGCAGAATCATACAGGAGAACATATCTTTTCTGGTGTTGTAAACATTATATGGATATTCTAATGTTGGTTTTCATATGGGCGAATATATCTGTGCTGATTTTAATGGGAATCTAACAGAAGGAATATTGAAGAAGTTGAAAGACGTGTTAATCAAGCGATTTGGGACGAAATCTTTTCGCGTACAGGAAATCCTCTGTTCTCCAGAGTGAAACAGCGAAGTATGAGTATCGCTCTAAGATTTCGATAGAAGGTACTACGCGCATTATTTCAATTGATGGCTATGACATGTGTGCATGTTGTGGTATGCATGTCAAAAATACGGGTGAAATTGGAATCTGTAAGGTGATAAACTTTGAAAAGTCACGCAATAAAACAAGAGTCTTCTTGTTGAGTGGAAGAAGAGCATTTGCCTACCTTAGTCACATCCACCAAGAAAATAAGTAGCATTTCAAAGCTGTTGTCCGCTAAACCGCTAGAGATATCGACAGCTGTAAGTCATCTTCAACAGCGTTATGTAGATGTACAGACATCATATCGCACTGTCGCGATAGAAATGATGATGAAGGACGCAGACCAAATCCCTATACAAGATGCGATTATATATACTTCTGTCCTTGCGGATTCTGAAGGAATGCGTGCATTCTGTAATCGTTGTATTGAGATGGGAATCTCTACAGTAATGGTGATTGCGAAAACAGAAGTGGGATATGCTTATGTCATCATGAGTTATACGATTGATTCTACTATCTATTCGTGCTGAATTCAACGCGCTATCACGCTAAAGGGTGTGGAAATCGTGAAATGAGTGCAGGGTAGTTGTACGGCAAGTCCGACAGAAATCTCTATCGCATTTCATGCGGTAACTGGAATCTCAATGCATATCGTTTCCAACATTTCCAGGAAATAATAAATTCTTTAACAAGTATCACAAAAAGCGTAAGTAGATGTGAATATTTTCGTTTGACATCATAAAGTCATGGATACGATTGATTTGTCAAAAGCGAAGGAGGCTTAAAATGAAACTTGTTTTAATTAGACATGGTGAAAGTGAATGGAATAAAGCTCAACCTTTTCACAGGTTGGACAGACGTTGAACTTTCTGAGAAGGGTGTAGAGGTAGCTAAGGCTGGCGGACGTGCTTTAAAGGAAGCAGGATTCGACTTTGATCTTTGCTATACATCATATTTTCGAAGCGTGCAATCCACACATTAAACTTTGTATTATCTGAAATGGACCGTGAATGGTTACCAGTTACTAAGACTTGAAGCTCAATGAAAGACACTATGGTGCTTTACAGGGCTTAAATAAGGCTGAAACAGCTGAGAAGTATGGTGAAGAGAAGGTTAAGATCTGGAGAAGATCGTTTGATGTTCAGCCACCAGCTTTAGACCCAACAGATGATAGAAACCCAGCATTACAGGAAGCTTACCGTAATGAAAATAAGGATGAATTCCATTAGCTGAATCATCAGGATACAATCGCTCGTGCAGTTCCTTACTATGAGCAGGAAATCTAACACAGATGAAGGCTGGTAAGCGTGTAATCATCGCTGCTCACGGTAACAGCTTACGTGCTCTTGTTAAGTATTTCGAAAACTTAACAGATGAAGAAATCATTGGTGTAAATATCTCTACAGGTGTTCCACTCGTTTATACATTCGATGACAACGGAAAGTTCATCTCTAAGGAATACTTAGGTGACCAGGCAACTATTGAAGCTAAGATGGCTGCAGTTGCTAAGCAAGGAAGCGTTCAAAAGTAAACAAACGTAAAAGAGCCAAGCGGCTCTTTTACTATGCGATCGCATCCAGTTGTGCTTTTTCGTACACAAGAATGTTTTCAGTAATTGTTTTACAAATTATCTGGCGTATTTTTCCATCTTGGAGATATCTAAACTGATTAATACAGTTGCGTATCCACCGACTGGAATAGCTTGAGAAATCGTTAAGACACTTGCTTGTGCTTTACTCAACGTTTGTAGTACCGCTGTTAATGCGCCACTTTCATCTTTTAAGAGAAGAGAGATTGTCATCGTACGTGAAGTGGTGTTATCAGAAATCTCAAATAGATAATCTTTATAACGATAGTAGGTATTTCTGGAAATACCTACTTTTTAACGGCTTCTGTTACAGTTTCAACTTCGTGATTTTTCAAGAAGGATCTTGCTTGAATGACTTGCTGAAGTATTCAGGTAGAATCTTTTTATGAACGATTAGGTAATCGGAGTTTTGCATGTGTTTACCTTTCTATTTCTGTACCATGATAGGCGATATCCAACTGTAGACACTGCCAATGGTTTGGAAGTGACGCAATCTTTAAACGTGCTGCTGTGCTTAATTCTTTCTTTGCAAACATAAGCAGGTTGAACCTGAGCCACTGATGAGTAAGATGCCGTCAGTATCTTCCTTTACAATTTGTTGGATAATCTCAAAGTTTGGGATTAATTTTTTGCGATACGGCTCATGAACGATATCGTGTGTTGCGGCTAAAAGTAGAGAAAGATTGCCCTCCTGTAGTGCTTGTGATGTGAGTATCGCATTACTAATGGCAGTAGCTTACTTCAGTGCGTGCATAATAATCTGGTAATGCGGCGCGTGTTTCTTCTGTACTTATCTTAACATCTGGCACAAGAACGGTATATTTCCAATCTTTATGGATTGGAAGCTTGTGGGATGAGAAATGTTTCTCATCAATCTTCATGCCTGCACAGAGTCCACTATATAGGCAAGGCGCAATATTATCCGGATGACCTTCAATACTACATGCTAGGCGATAGATTTCTGCTTCACTGAGAATGTTGTTGTGTAGAACACTAGCTGCGATGAGTCCACCAATGATAAAGGATGCACTGCTTCCTAGGCCTCGACTAATTGGAATCTGACAATCAAAGATGACGTGAATCGGATCGTATTTTCCAATCGTTTCACAACCGAGGCGATATGCCCTCAGGAAGAGATTATTATCATTGTTGTATTCTTCATCCACATTTTCGAGAAAGTTGTGAGTCATACTTTTCAATTTGGAAAATGTTGATAGCTTTTAAGGCGATACCAAGACAATCAAAGCCAGCACCGAGATTTGCGGATGTGGCAGGAGTTTTAATTGTAATCATGTTGTAGATCCTCCAAGCGCTTTGCGATAGCAGTTAGTGCATCTTCTTTTTCAACGGCTTTTGTAAAGCGTACATCCATATCTTTTAAGCAGGCTAGATCTTTGAATCGTAACTGATGTATAGTCATGTAAAGCGTACATCGCCTCAAATTCATCATCATAAGATTTTCCTGTAAGAGCTGCATATACATCCTTGGCAGATTTATAGGCACTCGCTGTGGATAGTACGATACATGGTGCTGTATCATTTGATTCTTGTTTATATGCATGGCATGCATGCACAGCGACTGCTGTATGTGGGTCAATCAGAATATGTTCTTTATGGAAGGTATCGCAAATGACCTTTTGCATTCCTCTTCTGAACAATCATACGCTGTAAAGCTTTCCTGTAATGCATGACGTAAGTCATCAGAGATTGTGTAATGTCCATCTTCCTTAAGCGAGGACATATATTGATTGATCAATACGTCGTTATAATTGCTAGAAAGAATAATAAACGTTCTAGATTACTGGATACTAGGATATCCATCGATGGGGATATCGTAGAAATAAACGCTCTATTTGCGTTGTAGAACCTGTACGGATAAATTCTGTTAGTACATTATTTGAGTTAGACGCACATACTAGTTTTTGACAGGTAAGCCTAATTGTTTTGCAAGATATCCAGCAAGGATATTACCAAAATTACCGCTAGGGACAACAAAGTTTATAACATCGCCCAATTGAATATCACCACTCTAACAAGTTTTGCGTAAGAGTCGAAAGTCATTAGACAATTTGTGGGACTAAGCGACCAATGTTAATGGAGTTGGCGGAAGATAATTTTATATGTTTACATGCCGCTAGTACAGCTGTATCTTTCATCGCTTCCTTTACGATACGTTGGCAATCATCAAAATTACCTTTAACTGCAATGACTTCGACATTTTTACCTAGTGATGTCTGCATTTGTCTCTTTTGAATATCGGATACACCAATTTCTGGATAGAGTACTGTATGGCAGTGTTTTTAACATTCGCAAATCCATTGATTGCGGCTTTGCCGGTATCACCACTTGTGGCAGTCAGAATGGAGATGAGATCATTTTCGTTCTGATTTTGGTATGCGGCTGTTAATAGATGTGGTAATAGTGTTAGGGCTACATCTTTAAAGGCGTTGGTTGGACCATGCCACAGCTCCATAAGCCAACCATCGTGATATTTGCATAGTGGTGCTATTTCATTGTTTTCAAATGAGTTTTGATAGGCATTTTGAACACATTGTTGGATCTGTTCATGGCTAAAGTCACTTAAAAATAGAGAAAGAATATACTGTGCTAACTCTAGATAGTTCATCTTCAGTACGGAGGATAAATCTACCTTTTGATCAACTGTTTGTAATATAGAGTCCACCATCTTCAAGCAAGACCTTGGATGATCGCTTCTGAGGACGATACAATTTTATCTTTATTTCGTGTACTAATATATTTCATAGGGCTTCCTTATTGTTTCAAATATAGAAAAATGATACACTGTTTGTGTTTTTAAATACAAGTGTATCTATTTTAGAAACAGAGGGCATATGAAAATTGGTTTGTTGGGACATGGAACTGTCGGTTCTGAGTGTTAGAAAAATTATCGATGAAATGAATACAAAGAATCTCTCAACTAGAGATTTCTAAGATATTGATGCGCTATGAAAAGGATATTACTGATGAGCGTATGACAGTGGATATCTATGACATTGTGGAGGATCCTGATATTGATGCTGGTAGTAGAATGTATCGGTGGTGATGAGCCAGCGTTTAGTTATGTCAAAGCAGCGTTATTCAATGGAAAACATGTTGTGACAAGCAATAAGAAGATGCTGGTGAATCATTTGGAAAAGCTATTAGAAACAGCACGTACACGCGGTGTTAGTTTAAAGTATGAGGCTGCTTGTGGTGGTGGAATTCCGTGGATGAGTAATCTAGATCAGACAAAGCGTATCGATGATATTGAAAGCTTCCGTGGGATCTTCAATGGGACAACTAACTATATCTTAAGTAGATGAGTAATGAGGGTTCAGAGTTTGCGGTAGCTTTAAAGGAAGCGCAGGACTGCGGGTATGCGGAATTTGATCCATCGGATGATATTGATGGCATGGATACAGCGTATAAAGTAGTACTATCAAGCTGTGAGGGATTTGGTGTACTCGTAAGTATGCAGGACATTGATATCTATGGAATTCGTTACATTAGTGCAAGAGATATTATGTATGCATGCACGCATGATTATGTATGTAAATTAATTGGCACAGGCGTAAAGTCTAATGATGGTATCAGTGCTACAGTTATTTCAACCTTTGTTCCAAAGCAGAATCTCTTTGCGACGATATCAGCAAACTTCAACGCACTGAGAGTGCTTCAAGAACGCTTGGCAAGATGACTTATGTTGGTCAAGGCGCAGGTTGTTATTCAACAGCACACGCGGTTGTACAGGATTTAATTGATTTGATGTACAAACAAGATATAGAAGTTACATCAGGAGAGAGTACTCGCATCGATAACAAGAGTCGAGTATCCTCATTCTATGTTCGTTCTATCAATCTTGATTGTATTCAAGATATGATTGAAGAAAGAATTGATGAAGATACATGCATTACAAAGAAGATGTCTTTTGTCAAACTAACTTCTATGATTAAGACGCTTGAAGATGATGCAGTATTTGTGGCGGAGGTAATGCATGATTGTAAGTAAGTTTGGTGGCTCGTCTGTAGTAGTAAAGAACAATTTGAAAAAGTGAAACGTATTGTAGAAGCGAATGCGAATCGTAAGTTTATTGTCGTAAGTGCGTGTGGTAAAGAAAATTGTGATGATTATAAAGTGACAGATTTACTTTTATCTTTTACATGCACATATTAACTATGGTGTATCATATGAAACAATTTTTAGTCTTGTAAAAGAGAGACATCAACGTATCTATGGTTCACTTGCGCTAAAGATCGATTTAGAAAAAGAATTGCATAGTATCAAAGAAATGTTAGATACACATGCGCCAGTTGACTACATCGTTTCACGTGGTGAGTATTTAACTGCTAGATGCATGGCCGAATATTTAGGTGCGAAAGTTTTTAGATGCGAAAGGATGTAATTGCGTTTAAAATATAATGGTGACTGACTTTGAGAAGATTAAGCAGAATCTCAGATAGACTTGTGGATATGAATCGGAAGTATGTTATACCTGGTTTCTATGGTGCTTTACCAAATGGACAAATCAAGGTGATGAGCCGTGGTGGGAGTGATATTACAGGTTCAATCTTGGCTAATATCACAGATGCGGAAGTTTATGAAAACTGGACGGATGTATCTGGAATATTAGTGGTGGATCCTCGTATCATTGATAACTCCACAGCAAATTCCAGTGATTACGTATAGTGAGCTGCGTGGGAATGAGCTACATGGGTGCTAATGTACTCCATGATGATGCATCTTTCCCAGTCCGTGAAAAGAACATTCCTATTCATATCTTGAATACCAACGAGCCAGATAATCCTGGAACATTCATTCAAGATGATTGCCAAGAGTATGATAAAGCCAATGGTACTTCAACTGTTACGGGTATCACTGAAGAAGAGACTACGCTTCCTTTACAGTTGTAAAGAGTCATAGTTCTACAGAGGTTGGCTTTTACGTAGATTATTATTCATCTTTGAGGAATATCATATTTCTATTGAGAGTGTTCCGATTACGGTTGATACATTTACGGTCATTGTACAAAAGGGCGCAATCGAACAATGTAAGTATGAGATTCTTGCGAAGATCAAGAAGGAATTAGAACCAGATGAACTGATGTTGGAAGAAGACTTAGCGATGGTAGCCATCGTTGGAAGAGGTATGAAACAAGTGCCAGGTGCTTCTAGGTCAGTTATTAAAGTGAGTTTGGCAATCATAAGATCAACTATTAAAGTAATCAATCAGAGTGCAGATGAATTATCTGTTGTGGTAGGAGTATCAAATCATGACTTTCCACAATGCGATTCGCTGCATCTATGAAAGATTCATTCAAGAAGAGAGGAACATGCATGAAAAATTGGAATATTAGGGTGCGACAGGTGCTAGTTGGTAGACAGATGCTCGAATGTATTGAAGAACAAAAACCCTCGCGGTAGAAGAATTGCGTTTATTTTCTAGTCCAAGATCAGCTGGACGTGTATTATCTTTTTCGCATGGCGAAGGAACTCACCGTACAGGTTGTAGATGAACATTCTTTTGAAGGACTAGATTATGTGTTGGGTGCTGTATCCAACGCACTAACAAAGGAATATCTACCTTTGATTCAAAAGGCAAAGGCAGTGCTCATTGATAATTCTAGTGCTTTTCGTTTACAGGATGATGTGCCATTAGTTGTTCCAGAGATTAACGGGGAGGATGCGCTTGTTCATCATGGTATTATTTCAAATCCAAAACTGTTCTACGATTATTGCGTTAATGGCAATTGCGCCAATCCATCGCTTATCTAAAATCAAGCATGTAAATGCGACAACATTTCAGGCAGTCAGTGGTGCAGGTGTTGAAGGATGCGCGAATTGCGCGACAGATTTTACAGCTTGATAAAGGAGAAGAGGTTCATCCAAATGTCTTCCCAGCGCAGATTGCGTATAACTGTATTGCCCAGATTGGCACGTACTTAGATGATGGGTATACAACAGAAGAAGTGAAGATGCACAATGAAGGTCGGAAGATCATGCATGCAAAGGATTTACAGGTTAATTGTACTTGTGTACGTGTGCGGTATATCGTTCTCATTCTATTTCTTTGACAGTTGAAACCGAACAAGAAGTATCATTAGATGCGATTCGTCAGCAATTAAAAACTTTCCTGGTGTAGAACTGATTGAAGACCATGTGCCTGCACCAGTTGAAGCCTCCAATCAGGACATTGTTTATGTAGGTCGTGTGCGCAAGGATATAAGTCGAGAAAATAGTATTAGTCTTTGGTGTTGTGGAGATCAGATTCGTAAAGGTGCTGCCTCAAATGCGGTTAGTATCATGACGTATTTAGAGAAGAGCCGATGATGTTTCCGTTAGGGTATTTTAGCAAGATGGTAGAATATGGCATAGAGAGACAGAGAGGAGACAACTATGTTCAATAGACTATTTGGTGCTCTTGCGGTGGCTGTCGGAGTTGGTGCGGTCGTTGCAGTAAAACTTTTAAAAGATCAGAAAGAAACAGAAAATAAAGAAGAAAATGATGATAATGAAGTGCGTTTTATAACTCTCTCAGATGGAGATGGAGTAGCACAGCCTACTTATGATGCAAGTGATCGTTCCGTTGAAGTACAGGAAGTATGTGGTGTATATCCATACCTCAATCCAGACTTCGTAGAAGAATTACTAGCAGAAGCAGCTTCTTTAAACGGTATGTTCGAACAGGATACACTCGTTACAATTCATCACTATGTATCATTTCGATAGTGAAAAAGAACTTTGAAGCATTCGCAGATATTATGACAGCTGCAGGCTATGAATGTTCACAAGAGGGCACCACAAAGAAACTATTTGTAGAAGATGGAGCAATCATTAGCGATATTTTGAATGTCGCAAATCAAGCAGCTGTATTAAATGGTAGTTACCAAAAACTACTCGATTCAAAAGTGATTTCAAACAGTTTTTATAAGTAATAAAGTTGGAGTGAAAGCTTCAACTTTTTATACGATTACAAAAATCATAGAAATGAGCGAGATTTAGGGTCTGTAGTTTGAGTGTAAGTGAAAAGAATGATATAATATGCACGCTTTGTAAGGATACAAAAGCTGTGTAAGAAGTACAGGAGATAAAGAGCACATAGGGGATTATTGAAGCAAAAATCTCAGTTTTGCATATGATGAAAAGTGCAAGACAATTGATGAAGTTTCCTTCTCGATTGAGGAAGGAACCTATACAACAATTATCGGACATAATGGTAGTGGAAAATCCACAATCGCAAAGTTGATTGCGGGTCTATTAGAGAAGGCTTCGGTTCTATCATGGTGGACGGTATGGAAATTAAATGTAGAAAAACTTAAACAAAGAAATTCGTTCCGATATCGGTATTGTTTTCCAGAACCCGGATAACCAGTTTATTGGTTCCACGGTGAGAGATGATATCGCTTTTTGGACTTGAAAAACCATTGTGTTCTCAAGAAGATATGGATCATATCATCGAAGAAAACGCAGCTCTAGTCGGTATGACGAAGTATCTGAATCAAGAACCTCACACGATTAAGCGGTGGTCAGAAACAGCGTGTTGTGATTACGGGTGTTTCTTGCGATGAAACTCAAAGATTCTCATCTTTGATGAAGCAACATCCATGTTAGACCCACAGGGAAGGATGAAATCAAACGTGTAATTACTGAATTACATGGTGAAAGTAAATTGACGATTCTTTCTATCACACATGACATTGATGAAGTTGCTAAGAGTGATTATGTCATTGCAATGGATGGTGGTCATGTGGCAATCACAGGAACACCAAAGGAAGTCTCAGGATCCAGAGAAATTAAAGAAAATGAAGCTTGATGTTCCATTTAGCTTAAAGTTGAGTGAGGAATTGCAGGCATGTGGTCTGGCATGTTTCGTCACATATTGCACAGGAAGGACTGGTGGAAGAATTATGCCAATTACATCTCGAGCATGTAAAACATGTCTCATAGCACCGGTACACCTTATCAATATGATGCCTTACAGGATATCAACCCTCAATATTACAGAAAATAAAATTACAGCGATTATTGGCCAGACAGGGTCTGGCAAGAGTACACTGATTCAACATTTGAATGCATTACTGTTGCCAACCGAAGGAACGATTCATATTCTTGATCGTACGATTAGCGCAAAGGAGACACCAAAGAAGCTCAAATCTTTGCGTGGGGATGTAGGTCTTGTATTCCAGTTTCCTGAATATCAGTTGTTTGAAGAAACTGATTGAAGGATGTTATGTTTGGTCCAAAGAACTTTGGATGTACGGAAGAGGAAGCCATCAAGAAGGCAAAAAGATGCACCAAGTTAGTTGGTCTTGGTGTAGAAAACTATGAAAAGAGTCCGCTGGAATTATCTGGAGGACAGAAGAGAAGAACAGCAATTGCGGGTATCTTAGCGATGGATCCAAAGGTCATTGTCTTGGATGAGCCAACGGCAGGACTTGATCCAATCGGTACGATACAGATGATGGAGCTGTTCTATGCATTAAACCGTAAATACAATAAGACAGTGCTTATTGTATCGCATGATATGGAACAGGTATATAAGCATTGTGATGAAGTAGTTGTAGTGGAGGATGGAAAGATTCGCTTTCATGATAGTACGAAGAAGTTCTTTGATAACCCTGAGCTTTGTCGCAGTATGAATATTTTACCGCCAGCATTTATTCAGATGAAAGATAGCTTACGCAAGAATGGATTTGAAATTTCGGATGAAATCAATGATATTCCTTCGCTTGCGAAAGAGATTGTAAGGCAGGTGAAGAAACATGGGTAATTTTACACTTGGACGTTATCTACCGTTAGATTCACCAATTCATAAGATGGATCCACGCGCAAAGATCATTGCGATGTTGGTGATGTTAATTGCGGTGTTTATTCCAGCTGGCTGGATTGGTTATGGAGTTATCTTTTATCGTAGCTGCTAGTACAATCCCTAATTTCAAAGCTGAGCTTTTGGCTTTATTTGGAAATCGATGAAGCCAATGTTAATGATGTTATTCTCTTGTTAATTATCAATGCATTTGTGATGAAGACAGGAGAACCATTATTAACGCTTGGTAGCTTTTGTCATCTATAGTGGAGCAGTATTTCAAACACTCTATATTGCGATTCGTTTGATGTTGATGATTATGATTACAACTGTCTGACTGCCACAACCAAACCTTTAGATATGACATTAGGGATTGAAGATTTGTTAATGCCTTTGAAGAAATTCCATGTGCCTGCACATGAAATTGCGATGTTAATTAGTATTGCGCTACGTTTTATACCAGACCTAATTGAGGAAACACAACGTATTATGAAGGCGCAACAATCACGTGGTGTCGATATGAAGGAAGGAAAACTCATGGAGAGAGTCATGGCGATTCTTTCTCTGATTGTTCCCTTATTTGTATCTGCTTTGCAGCGTGCAGAAGATCTTGCGAATGCCATGGAGGCTAGAGGCTATGCGCCAGGAGAAAAGCGTACACGTTATAAAGTCTTAAAGATGGGAAAGCGTGATTACTTCTTATTACTTGGTGCCTTTACAACTCTAATTGTGATGATTGGATTGGCGATTTTATTATGATGCGCTATAAATGTGTCGTATCTTATGTCGGCAGAAACTACTCTGGTTGGCAATCACAGCGTAAGGGTGATTCTATTCAGGAAATCCTAGAGGCAGTGATTGAGCGTATTACACAAGAAAATGTCAATGTGATTGGATCTGGTAGAACGGATGCAGGAGTAAATGCAAAAGCACAGGTATTCATGTTTGATACAAAACGTGAGATGCCAGCACGTAAGTGGATGGGCGCAATTAATGCTTTCCTTCCAAATGATATTCATATCATGTCGGTAGAAGAAGAGGATGATTGTTTCCACGCAAGATATAATGTACGCTTTATGCAGTATAACTATCGCATCAATTATGGACCATACAACGTATTTACAAAGGATACAGCCTTCCAATGTCCAATTCATCTAGATGTAGAAAAAATGAAGGAAGGTATACCTTACCTTGTAGGAACACATGATTTTACATCCTTAAATTCCAGTTCACTAGAAGAGTATCCGGATCAAGTAAGAACAGTCCGCTCCATTACATTAACGGAAGGGATGGTGTCGTACATTAGCCTTTGTAGGAAAGGGTTTCTACGTTATATGGTTCGCATGATGGCTTCTGTACTAATTGAAGTTGGAAAGCATAAGTATGAACCGTCACATATTCAAGAGATTCTAGATGCGAAGCGTAAAGCTTCCCGCATAAAAATAGTCCAGCAGAAGGACTGACATTGGAATATAGTTGATTACTTCAAAACATTAGCACTACATGAAACAGGAATGGTTCGAGAGTTTTTAGTGGGGATAATGTCTCTTGTACAAACAAAGAACTACCTGCTTTTAGAACAAGTTATCAAAAGAAAATGCTAGTCATCAGTTCTATGCAATGACAACAAGACACAGCCAAGAATTGTTGGGATATTATGAAATTAATCAAGGGGAAGCTAGCATTCATATTCTTGAAGAAGAACGTGGAATCCCACTAGCAAATATTCTACTTCCACAACTTGAAGAACGCTTGACGTAAGCAAGCAAACTTTAAGCTAATTCTCATTTATACAAAAGTGGAAGAATCATATCAAAATAGAATATAGAAATTTATTCTAGTTCATCAAAAATTAAATTTAAAATTTTGAAAAATACACATATCTAGTAGAAAGCCTTCCTGAATCACAAATGATGGTTGGCTTTTTAATGTTTGTTAGAGTTAAATGCAATCTTAGTGATTCAGGGATCAAAACTTGATGATCTCAAAAATTTTATTTCAATTCATTTCAAAAATGATTGATTTATAAAAAACTAACTGGTATATTAAAAATGCTTAGAGTGGTATGTAAAAAGCGTACCAGTGCTCGATGGTATGCTAGTTTGCTAGGAGAGAAAATGGCTGTAAGTGAAAAGGTAGAATTAATTAAGTTTGATGAAGAACAATATCTAGAGAATGGTAAAAATGTTGTTTTGCAACGAAAAGAAGCGGAAGATTTAGCATCTGAAAATCCATAAAAGGGATATAGTAACATCTTTTTGTTAGGCATTGGTGGTACAGAATTTGAATTTGCACATTTGAATACATCATTTCAAGAATGTCTGATGTAGAAATTTATTCAATAAATGCAGCAGATGTGAATTTAGTTAGACCTAAAAATTAACAAAAAGATTCTTTGGTGATTACTAAGTGCTTCAGGAAATACTGTTGAAATCCTTGAATCTACAAAGTGGATGGTTGAAGAAGGAATTACAGTTGTTGCGTTTACAAGCAAATCTGGAAATTTGTGAAAATTGTGAAAATATAGTTGTTGATGCACCTGTTACAACAGGATATTGCGAACATTCATATGTACTACAAGCATTCTTCATTTATAAATTATTACATCTACGTGGAGAGTTTGATGAGTATGAGAGATTGCTGATCAATTAGGAAAAATATATTTTCGAAAGACTTGTTGAGCATCAAGAAGAAGTTTGAACCTGTTGGATTAAAGATGGCTTCGGAATTATATGATGCAGAATACACAATCTTTACTGGGTCAGGTGCACAATGGGGAGAAACATTATTATTCTCTATGTGTATGCTTGAAGAGAAATGCAATGGATTCAAGTTGCAGACCTGTTAATGCAGCACAATTTTTCCATGGAACATTAGAATTAATTCAGGATAAGGGTTCCAGTTTTCATCTATTAAAGGGAAGATGAATTTAGAAAACAGGATAATCAGTGTTGAAGAATTCTGTAAGAAAATTAGTGTCAGCATGTGTCTTTGATCCAGCGGAGTATGCAGTGAGATTAGATAATGAATTTAGAAAAATTCACTAGTCAATGATTACAACAGCTACCTTGACAGGAAGATTATCTAGACATTATGAAGCATATACAAGCATAATTTGCACACCGCAGATATTACAGACAGTTTGAGTATTAATATAAAAATTAAAAAGTGAGTGTTAACAGAATAAAATTATTTTGACTATTTAAAACTTTAATTACTTATGAGCACAATTAATTTAAGGTTGATAAATACTGTATTAAATCGTTGGCATTTAGAAAGAGTGGGTATGAAAGAGATTTATTTTAACACATGCATACATGTCAAAAGGTATAAAGTCATCACTTGATTTGATTTTTAGAAACCAAGTAGATCTTTTCTATCTATTGCGTTTATGTTGATGTACCAACCAAATATTGTACCAGTAGTAGAAAAGGAAAATTGAAGAACATAAGGATGATGAATTTATCATCATGACTGATTTATTTGGTGGAAGTGTTAACAATGAGTTATTAGCTCTTACAGATCGAGGTAATATTCATTTTAGTTGCTGGTGTGAATTTGGTTCTAGTCTTATCGCTGCTATTGAATATTCCAAACTGTGAAGATGTAAGTAGTGAGATTAGACACTGTGTTGAAGAAGCAAAATCAGGCATTATGTATTGCAATGACATTCAGATAGATTCTGAATTAGATGAATTGTAGAAGAGGAGAGAAAATGATTGAATTACTTCGTATTGACCATCGATTATTACATGGACAAGTAGCCTTTAGCTGGAGTAAGCAAATTGGAACTGATTGTATTTTGCTGGCTTGTGATTCGCTCTTGAATGATAAACTCCGTATGTCAGCAATTAAAATGGCAAAAGCCAAGTGGAATTAAAGTTGTTGCAAAGACCATTAATGATTCCATTGAGGCAATCAAATCAGGAATTACAGATAAATATAAGTTATTTGTTGTTGTGAGTATCAAGGATGCTGATGCTTTAGCAAGAGCATTGGATATTAAAACAATCAATATTGGTGGAACAAAACCAGAAGAAGGAAAACATATGCTTTCAAAGCAGTATATGTTGATGAAGCAGATGAGAATATTTTAAAAAGCTTTAGTCAATGATGGGTTTGATGTATTTGACAAATGGTTCCACAAGATAAGAGAATTGAAACAAAAGAATTATTAAAATAATAAGGAGAAGAAAATGATAATTCAAACATTATTGATCTTTTTGATCACCTTCCTTGCTTGTTCTGAATTTCTATTGGGTACTTCTTTAATTCAGAGACCAATAGTTCTGGGAACATTAGTAGGATTGATTTTTGGGCAACTAGAGACGGAGGTATCATCATAGGCTCAACTCTTGAATTGGCATTTATTGGTGCAGTTTCAATTGGGGCATACATTCCACCGAGATATGATTTCTGGTACAATTCTCAGTACGGCTTTAGCAATCAAGGCTGGAACAGACCAGAAACAGACGTTGGCATTAGGTTTACCTATTTCAACAGTGATGTTGGCTCTCAACTCAGTTTTAGGTTCACCAATTATGTTAGCATTTACTCACTTGATGGATAAAGACATTGAAAACGGAGATATTCGAAAATTCAACTTGCATTATTTTGGCGGTGGATATGCGGCATTCCTACCTCGTTTAATTGTTATCCCATGTGCATATTATTTTTGGAAGTGATGCAGTTGTATCTTTATTAAGTAATATTCCTGAATGGTTGCAAACAGGTATTTCAATTTCAGGTGGAATTATCCCTGCACTCGGTTTTGCAACGTTAGCACAAATGATTATGGATGAAGAAAATCGCTCCATTTTTCTCATCGGATTCTTTGCTATTAAATACTTAAATTTAACTACAACAGCAGTTGCGATTACATTATCTTATAATATTATTGTTCTTTAGGAAAAGAACAAGCTGAACATTCGGCATTAGATACACAGAAGGAGCTGACTTCGATGAATTCTAAACTATGAATATAATAGTGTGATTACGAAAAAGATCTTACTAAAGTATTTCTTCGTTCTATCACAATGGAACATACTTGGAACTATGAACGTATGATGAATGATGGATATATGTATTCAATGCTACCTGCATTAAGAAAAATATATCCAGATAAAGATGAATTTTTGAAGTGCAAGAGACATCTAGAGATTCTTTAATACAACTCGCATGTCATTACATTACCTCTTGGTATTTCTGTTGCAATGGAAGAGCAAAAGGGCTAATAATATAGAGACTTTTGATACAGCATCCATCTCTAGTGTTAAAACAGCAATTATGGGACCTTTAGCAGGAATTGGAGATAGTTTCTTCTGGGGAACGCTTCGAATCTTAGCTACTGGTGTTGGAACATCATTAGCTTTACAAGGAAACATTTTGGGTCCAAATTCTGTTCTTGTTGATTTTCAATGTACCAGCTTATGTCCTACGTTATATTTTGGTTTTCTCTGGATATAAATTTGGAACTAACTTCATCACAACTGCGGAAGAATCCGGTGTCATGAATTTGATTAGTAAAGTAGCAGCTATATTAGGTTTGACTGTTGCTGGTTCAATGACGGCAGAAATGGTTTCCTTCTCCATTCCAATTTCCTTTGGTACAGGAGAAACAGCAACTCATGAGTTCAAAATGTCATTGATGGAGATTGTCCCAGGACTATTACCATTACTATTAACTGGCCTGGTATATTATTTATTAAATAAAAAGTTAAGCCACTTACAATTATGTTTGTAATGATGATCATTTGTGTGATCGGAGCATACTTTGGAGTGCTAGCTTAATCATCATATCTAATATAGGCTAAGCATTTTTCTGGCCCTATATTTTTTAAAAAGCTTACCTATAATATTACATAGAATATATGAATCTTAAAAGAGGTGCTATGAGGCTATTACAGAGATATTTATATTGCTGATGAAATTCGTTTTCAAATTGAAAGGAACGAATACAAACCTCACGACAACTCACCTGGCGAAAGACAACTTAGTGATGTGTTTTAAAAGTCAAAGAACTACAGTTAGACTTGCGCTTGAAAATTTAGTTAAAGAAGGATGGATTTATTGCAAAGAGAACTCTGGATACTATGTTTCTGAGCCTAGAATCATTGAGACTTTAAATGTTGTTTCATCAATGAGTGGAAGAGTAATACATTAGGAAAAAGATGCACTCGAAAAGTTCTGTATTTACGAGAGGTTGAAAGCAACAAAAATTACTCATGAGGGTAGCACTTGGTACGAAGCTATATGAATTTGAAAGAGTTGAATATCTAGAAGATGAAGCTATTTCGCTTGAAACAGCTTATTTCGAAGCAAAAGATTTCCGGGTCTCTTAGAAAAAGACCTGTATAACAACTCCTTATTCACAATTCTAGAAAAAGATTAGTCAGGTTAAATTTGTGCAAGGAGCAGAGAAATTATTGTTGTAATGCAATGAAATAGAAAGTAAATATCTCAATGTACCTAAACATAGCCCTTTGGTTTTAAGACGAGGTATTTTATATACAAAAGGATAGAGAAATCAAAAGTTTTCATGAATCTGTCATGAGAATGCAACGCTTTATCTATGCGGATGGAGATTAATACTATGGATTTACGAATGCCATTATTTACAAATTAAAAATATAATTTTAGACCGCATTGATAGTGGGGAATTACTACCAGGAGAATGCATTGAATCGGAAAGGTTCTTATCAACTAACATGGTGTAAATCGACAGACGATTCGATCAGCGATTCATGTATTGCGGAAGATGGAATATTAGAAAAATACCCTATATGATTTTGTTTCAAAAGAGATCAAAAACCGCAATGTAGACTTTTGAAGATCATCGATGAGAGAAGAGGATTTATGTTTTCTAAAATCACAAGGATATTCAATTCGTAGTAAGGTTATTATTGCTGAAAAAGATTAGACCTACACAATCGATATGTTCAAAGCTAAATCTTCAGGAAAATGAAGAAGTATTGTTTGGAACGTGTTCGATACACGGATGATGATCCATTTTTCGGTAGAAATTGCATATATGCCATATAAATTTGTTGAAGGCATTGAAAAACTATGATTTTTCCCAAGTTTCTTTTATATGATTTTTGACAACAAGAAACCATTGCCCGTATACGTTTAAACGCGAACTAATTGTTAGTTTCCCAAGTAATAGAATATCAAAATTGTTAAAAACATAAGGATATCCAGTATATAGTTTTCAATACATAGGATATGACCAAAACGGGGAAGTTGTTGAATATACAAGAAGTTATATACGGAGTGATAAAGGGTTCCTATCGTTTTGTTATTTAATTGGCAATTTACCATGCAGAAAGGAATTCGATGGAAAATATAGAAACCATGGAATATTATGTATTCCAAACACAAGATATCATTTACAAAAATTGTAGAAATAAAACTTAACAGCAAAATTGTCTGAATTGTTTTTGAAGGGCAATATAAATCAATCAAAATCATTGCGTCAGGTTCAAGCTGTAATGGTTCATGGTGTGCAAAATACATTATGGAAAAATTATTGGGATACCTGTCCAAGTTATTACTCCGTATACCTTTACGCACTATCCACAGATATCAGAGGATGACTTTATCTTTGTGATATCACAAAGTGGTTGTAGTTTAAATGCATTGGATGCACTCGATTGTTTGAAGAAAAATAATAGAGTTGCCATTGCTTTGACGGGTGATTTGACAAGTGATATTAAGGGACATAGTGATGTTTTAATTGAATATGGTGTTGGTGAGGAAAAAGAAGGCTATGTAACCAAGGGAGTTACAACTTTGGTACAATTTTTGATAGCATTCGCAATGGATGCTGCTGAAAAGATAAATAATGCCAATGTAGACAGATGATTACGTTAAGTATTGTAAGCAATATAAACAGATGCAAGTGGAAAATCTTGCTCGTGAAGAAGTCTTCTTTGAAAAATTTAGAAAGAACCTATTGTCAATGCAACACTGTTATACGGTGGGATGTGGTAATGCAGAAGGAATCGCCAAAAGAAGGAGCACTTAAGATTGAGAGACAGTGAAAATTGTTTCTGTGCATATGAATTGGAAGAATATATCCATATCTAAACTCATAACTGACTCGAATCACAATGTATTTATTATTGATGCACAGGATGAAACATCCGAAAGAAGTTATCAAATCTTCCGGGCAACAAGAAAGGTAACTGGATCGTGCTTACTATATTACGGATAAAGAATATGAGGATGACCATGTTTTAACATTGCTGAATCCTAACTTAAATTATGTAGCGTTAAGCTATTTACAGTTTTTCCAGTTACTTGCCTATCGTTTTTCTAAAGAGCTAGAACAATTCCAAAGCATCCACTAATGAAAGAGTTTAATAAACTTGTCAATTCTAAGACAACAAAACCAGATGATTGAAAAGAAGTTATTATCGATAAATTTTATAGCAGAATAAACCTTTCCATGACCATAGAAAGGTTTATTTAATGGATTCAGAAATTGCGCAAAATTTGTTCAAAATTATCGTAAATGAAGAGATAATCTAATTGACTTACAGGGGTGTCAGCGGCTACACGATAAATGGCACTTCATGCCAATGTAGCCCCGGAAACTACATATGGAGGAAAGCAAAATGCGTCGAGACAACTATGTTAAAGCCAAGTGAAGTTGTTCGTCAGTGGTATATCGTTGATGGAACAGACTGCACATTAGGACGTCTAGCTACTCAAGTAGCAACATTATTAAGAGGCAAGCACAAGCTCGCCTACACACCACGTTGACTGTGGAGATTATGTAATCGTAATCAATGCAGACAAGATTAAGATCAGTGGTGACCAGGATGCAAAGAAGTTCTACTATAGTCATTCTATGTATCCAGGAGGACTTGCACAAGAAGTACAAAGGTTATGCGTGAAAACTATACTGTTGAATGGGTTGAAAAAGCCATCAAGGGTATGTTACCACATAACAAATTGGGTGATGTAGCAACGTAAGCATGTATTTGTTTACACAGGTGCTGAATGACCCACATGCAGCTCAGTAGCTCTGTTGAGCTGAAGGTACAGTAAGGAGGATAAGACAAGATGGCAACTAAGAAGAAAGTAACTATGTTGGAACAGGGACGCCCGTAAGCAGTCCGTTGCTCGTCTCTTCATGACCCGGGTACAGGTGTATAACAGTTAATGGTCGTACTTTAGAAGAATACCTACCACAGCAACATTACGTATGGTAGTAAACTCCCCATTAGTACTCACAGAAACTGATGAACAGTTCGATATTAAGATCAATGTAGCAGGTGGCGGATATACTGGCCAGCTGCGTAATGCGTCATGGTATTACTAGAGCTCTTCTAGAAGCTTCTGCTGACTACAGACCAGCATTAAAGAAGGCTGGTTTCCTAACACGTGATTCCTGTGAGAAGGAAAGAAAGAAGTACGGTTTGAAGGGTGCTCGTCGCGCTCCACAATTCTCCAAGCGTTAATTTATTCAGTTTGGAAATCAGGAAAAGTCCCATATTTGGGGCTTTTTTTGTACTTTGCTGAAGGGGATTTGCTACAAGTTGTAGCAAAACATGTAGCAAATTCTCACCAATTCTGTGGTGGAGAACTGTGGAAGCTTTATGTGTTTAATTTTTTAAGCACCTGTCTGTATTCAGAAGGAACATACATCTGATTGACTGCAGCAATCAGTACACCAATATCCAGGTGCGTATAGACTCTTTCTGTCAATGTCATCGCTCCTGCATGACCAACAATCTTTTTGATACTTGTTTGATCGACTCTTGCTTCTGCCAGGAGTGAAATACATGTGTGTCTTGTACAATGTGGGGTGTAGTATCCCAGATTGAGATTTTCAATTAACGGTTTCCATAGCTGTCGTAATAATTTCTGTATTTGAACGGCTTCATATCCGAGTGCGGAGAAGAGTATCTGCTTCTGAGTAGTCGTACCATTTCTGAAAGAATGGCAGGATACTGTCTGCAATAGATACTCTTCGAATTCCACCTCGGTTTTACTTTATGTGACCTGGAACCATTGTTCATCCAGATGAATATCTTCCTTTTTCAACTCGAGGAGTTCTCCGATACGTACAATGGTATAGATAAGAATCAGAATTACGTCATACCACATATCCTCTGATAAAGACCAGAAAGTATTGATCTGTTCAATCGTAAACGGATTTCGGTCTTCTTTTTTAGGATTTCTCTGTGGTACTGGATAATATCGACGTAAGATGACAGATCTCTTGGACAGATATCATATTTCATTCCATACTTATACATGACGTTATACATCACTTTGATTTTCTTCATCGTCGGATAGTTTTTCCCGGATTTATCTATCGCTTTCTGAAGATTGATCACTTTGATATCCTTGAACTACATATTATGAAGAACGGGTACTGCTTTAAAGGCAGCTGCATAGGCAATATGTGAGAATGTGATTTGTCTTCTAAAGTTTCATCAAACATTTTCTTGAAGACATCTGCAAAAGTCATCTCGTTATCCACATCGAAACATTCTATGATTATTACAAGAATAGATTGGATGTGAATACACTTCACTTAAATGATTACTATAAAACATAGGGGCTATCGTTTATTATGCTTGTCACATCATTGATATATTCTTCGTTCACAAAGATTTTAAAAGAAACAAGATAAAAAGAATCACCACAGACCATATTAAATGCGCGATTCTTAAAATTACATCGAAACAAAAATATGAAATGGAATGTAGAGAATATCAATCAGAAACATTTAAAGATATTTGAAACATTTGGATTGGATCTGTTGAAAGAGGCAGCCTCTTTTATAACGTTGAATAACTTTGACTGTTCTTCGTATACCTAAATTTTGTATTTAACGTGATATAAAAAGTATCTGCCATTTCCGACAGATGCTTTTATCATGCTGATTTCAAGGAAAGAAGAAAGCAATGACTTCAAATTAAGAGTAATCTAAAGCACATGCTATACTGCAGACAATTGTTACTGCAGTTTTATACAGTTTATTTTCTGCTCGTCAAAATTTCTTATATTGTTACAGATGACAGTGGCTTCATCTAATTTTGCAAATTGTATGAGACATAGCCTGTTGAATTTTGATTCATCGGCAGAATGTATGCCTGTTTGAGTGATGGATCGCCATAGATTTTGTGTCTGCTCTCCATTTCATTGCTCGTTGTAAAGCCAATCTGCTCATGAATTCCGTTTGTTCCAATAAAACAGACATCAAAATAGTAGTCATTCAATTGCTTTGTTGCCTGTTTTCCCGTGATGGCCTGTGTGCTCCATCGAACGATTCCTCCAAGCATGATCGTTGAAATTCCTTTCTTTCCGAGCAGTTCTACATGAGGAATCCCTGGAGTGACTACTGTAATATTCTTCGCAGTAATGTATTCAATCATTGCGTACGTAGTACTTCCTGCATCCAGATATACCATCTGATTGTCTTTGATAAGCTTTGCTGCGGCATATGCAATCTGCTTTCTTTTCGGATGAGTTAGATTCCGCCTTCAATATCATGGAAGGTTCTTCTGTCTGAGTGTCCAGTACTTTTTGCACCACCATGTGTACAGAATAATCATACCCTAAATCTTCCATTTCCTGGAGATCTCTTCTGACAGTTGCTGAAGAAATCAATAGTGCATCTGCAATTTCGCAACAGATACAATTTCTTTTTGTTTGCATAGCTCAGTAATTTGAGGACCATCTTAATTGTTTGTTCATATTTCACCTTCAAATAATCATCATTCTGATTGATATAAACATTATAAATGATTAATGAACAAATAGTGATGAGTATTTGATTGAAATGATCAAATAGTGATTGAATTAGCTGATATGGAACGTAAATGGAACTCAGAAAGACGAGAGTTCATATGATTTATACAATTACATTAAATCCGCGATTGACTACTTCATCACATTGAATGAGACACTTCTGGTAGATGAAGTGAATCGTGGAAGTCATGAAATCTATAAGGCAGGCGGAAAGGGATTGAATGTTTCTAAGATCTTAAGTGTATTGAATATTCCATCAAAAGCAATTGCGGTACTTGGAGGATTTACTGGTCCAGTACATTCAGGATTCCTTTGTGAAAGATCCGAATATTGAAATGATTCCAATTCCAGTCGATGGAATGAATCGTATCAATATGAAAGCAAACTATGGTAAGAAGGCATTATGTATTAATGGCAGTACCAGTCGTAAATAACTGTACTGTCTAGCTTCTGTAGATGAAATTGCAAAGATCAATGCAGATGATATTGTGGTCATCTCTGGTTCTATGATGCATGGATTCCTCGATGATTTTGTGACTACATTGGCTCAGGCAGTACATCAGAGAAACGTAAAGTTGTAATCGATATGGAACAGATCACAATGGAGCAATTAAAAGAATGCAGACCATATTTGATCAAACCTAACCTGTATGAATTTCAACTGTTGATGGAAAGTGATGAAATTAATGAATCAAACATTGATGAATATCTGAAAAAAGCAAATGAGATGGAATTGAAAATATTCTTGTTTCTTTTAAGCAAAGATGGTGCAGTATTATCCAATGCACAAGGTATCTTCAAACTGGATCAGCCTCGTACGGTACTTGTCAATAAAGTAGGTGCAGGAGATGCAATGCTTGCTTCCTTTATTGGAAAGCTGTCACAGGGATACTCCAGTGAAGAAGCACTGCAGTGGGGTGGCGCAGCTGGTAATGCTGCAGCTAGTAAACTGGAAGATATTGTAATTCATGATATTAAAACATATCTTCCACAAATGAAAGCTTTAAAAAGTAATCTCGATATAGAACAATGAGAGGAGATAAAATATGTCGAACAATTCTAATTTTGACACACTTGCAACAACGATCATTACTCTTCTGGGCGGGAAAGAAAACCTGGAATTTGTAAATCACTGTGCAACAAGACTGCGTGTAAACGTACGAGATCTGTCTAGAGTAAATCAGGATGGTCTCAAATCAACAAAAGGCGCTCTTGGACCGTCGGTTCAGGAATCAAAGCAAAGATATCCCAGGTAATCATCGGACAGACAATTGAAGATGTATTTTGCTGCTACAGAAGCAGGTAGGAGATCTAAAAGGATCCAAGGGAACTTCATCTTCCGGTAAAGGAACACTGGTAAATTTGCAAACTTCCCTTATGATGATGGCAGGTATCATGTCACCAATCATTCCAGCACTGCTTGCCGCAGGTTTACTTAGTGTATTCATTTTGATCCTTCAGTGGTGTGGGATGGCTGAGGCAGCTCTACGATTACGATCCTGACAAATCTTCAACAGACGATTTTTCATTTCCTTCCAGTCTATATTGGATATACTGCCGCAAAGAAGTTTGATACAGAACCAGTTCTTGCGATGGTACTTTGTGCATTCCTCGTATATCCTGGATGGGTAGATATAGTAAACACTATGACTGCAGAAGGTCAGACATTTACTTCCTATTTTGGCATTCCAACAATGTTGAGACTACATATAACAGCAGTGTTATTCAGTGCCAGTCTTGCAGTATTTGTAATGTCAAAAATCGATGTACTGCTGAAGAAGTCTTCCAGTTTCTGTCAGACATGTTCTGAAGCCATTCTCACTGCTGCTGATCATGTCAGTAATCACACTTCCACTGCTTGCTCCGCTTGGCGCATTCATTACAAATTATATCTATGCAGGAATGGTATGGGTCAGAAATACAGTTCCATGGCTGGGCGATGTTTGCAATTATTCTCTTCAGTTCTACAGTCGGTGTATTCATGCCAGGATTCCATATGGCACTGATGCCAATTGCAATGGCTTCTATCGCAGATGTCGGATATGATGATCTGATCAATATCTGGTTCTACTGCTGCACATTGACTCCAGCTTTTGTTGCTCTTGCTGTCGGTCTGAAGACAAAGAACAAGAATCTGAAGAGTATTGCATTCCTGCTTCATTATCTGCATTCTTCGGTATCTCTGGAACCAACTGTTTATGGTATCAACTATAAAATGCCAAAAATATGGAGTATATATGGTTACAGCTTTAACAGCTGGTCTGATTTCTGGTATCTTCGGTTTGAAATCTTATGGATTCGGTGCATATTCATTAACAAATGTTCTGTTATTCCCTAGATCGAGATAAGGATGTATCAAACTTCATTCGTGCACTGATCGTTCTTGCTGTCATGGCAGTAATGTCATTTGTAGACGATATTTGCAACAAAGTGGGATGATTCCATCTATGGAGAAGATGATGACGATGCTCCAGTAGCTTTACCTGGAACAGCAGATGAAATGGTTGTCACGGGAGACGCTGCAATTGCTGCACCTGCAGAAGGTACATATGTTGCAAATGAAAGACATTCAGGATGATATCTTCTCTGGCGCATTAGGGTACATGCTTTGAATGAAGCCTTCAAATAATGTAATTACTTCCCCAGTTACTGGAATTATCAATAGTGTTGTCCAACAAAGCACGCAATTACGATCTACGGTTCTAACGGTGAACAGGTAATGGTACACATCGGCTCGGATTCCGTGAAACTGAATGGTATGGGAATCCGTACATTTGTAAAGCCAGGCATGAAAGTCAGAACTGGTGAAAAAAATTGCTGAATATAAAGAAGGCAATGTTTGAAACAGAAGGTATTGATGATACAGTGATCACTATTTTGCTGAATCCGGATGCATATAAGAATGTTACAGTAGATGACAGTGATATGAAGTCAGTAATCAAAGCTGAAAAGTAGGAATTGATATATGACAGATAATCGTAAGTACGATAAAAATTAGTGGATGAGATCCATAGAAAAGAATATGTTGAAAATGTAGATGGAATTGATATCCTGTTCAAGCCGGTTCCAGATGATGACCGTAGGCATGTAATGGATCCTCGTCTATAGCAACTGCTGAAAAGAAAAAGGCAATGTTCAGTCAGCGCGCAAAAGGTGGATACAGTTTACTGAAGGAAAGATATCGTCCAGACAAGGTGACATATGAACTGACAGAAACTGAAATTGAAACAGATGAAAGACTGATTTCAGTAAATGATGATCATATGATTGACATCTTCATGTACAGAAGAAAAGATGATGAAGGTAGGAAGCTGCCAGTAATGATTTATCTGCATGGCGGTGGATGGACTCGCTGGAGATATTTATCTCTATGAAAAACAGATGAGACTGATTGCTGAAAAGGCACATGCGGTAACGGTTTTTCCTGAATACCGTCTTGCTCCTGAATGTCCATTTCCTACCAATCGATGACTGCTATGCAGCTCAGAATTATATCTATGATCATGCAGATGAATTAAACATTGATCAGACAAAGATCATGGTTGCCGGTGACAGTGCTGGTGGAGGATTGACAAATTCCTGTGTCATCAAAGATATTTCAGACAGAAAAATCATTTCTAAGGTATTTGAATTGTATCCTCTATTCGATGCAAGAAATCCAAAAAGATGTAAAAAGAATTTACATGGTCATATGATGCTTATCCAATGCTGGATGAACAGGCAGTAATTACACAGTCGTATTGATCGTATTCGTATTGGACATGAAAATGCAAGTGAAGATGGATTGTATATTCAGCGTAAAGACAACATTGGATAATCCACTGATTTCACCAATGTGTAAGTGAAGAAGTATTAAAAGCAGTTTCCTGAAATGGTTATCTGTAATTCTGAATTTGACTATCTTAGAATGGGTGCAGAATATGCTGACAGAAGATTCAATACGCTTGGCGCTCTGTAAAACTGGTAACGTATTGTGGATGTGATCATGGTTTTCTGGATAATCTTGGTTCAACAGTACAGGCAGAAGAAGTCTGTGGTTTTATGGCTGAAGAAATTCAGAAAATGTAATTTGATAAGGCTGTTTCATGCAGCCTTATTTTTCGTAGGAGGAAGGATGAAACAAATTCAATTTTATTATTTAAGACATGGGGAAACGATATTCAATGTGAAAAACTTGTCTCAGGGTCTTGTGACAGCCTTTGACAAAGAATGGTATTCAACAGGCTGAAAAAGACAAAAAGAAAAACTGAGAGATGTCAGTTTTGATAAAGTATTTTCTTCCAGTTCTGAAAAGAGCATTGGATACAGCAAATATCATTCTGGAAGGGCATCAAAATCAAGCGGTTCCACTGAAAGGCCTCAAGGAAATGTCATTTGGATATCTAGAAGCATCTTTTGTAGATGACACAGCTATGTCAAGTTGCTGGAAGAATAAGAATTTTAGTGCATTTGAAGGGGAGAATCGTGAATCTTTTTGAAAAGAGAATTCAAGAGACATATCAAAAAATAGTTGGCGTATGTAACGACCATGATGTTGTTTTGATCGTGAGTCATAGAGGATATTTTTATTACATGCTGAAGCATTGTTTGGACAAGATCTAGACGAACTTGAAAGAGAGAATTCTGATATACTAGCAACACTGATACCAAATGCATCAATAGCAAGATTTGCATACGACAATGGTAAATGGATATTAGAAGAATTACAAAGTGATGGATTGCTATGTATTAAATGCAGTTGATATGAAGAAAGAAATTATTTATCAAAAACGGAAATATATATATTGAAGAAAAGCAAACTGTTAATTTTCTCGCTTCTGGAAAACTAACAGTTTTTCTGTGAGCAAACAGGGTAGAGGGTAATTGCTCATTGAATGTAAGAATTTGCTGGCAGGAAGTTTCAATTCGTTGATTGTTCATATATACTTTATTCAAAAAGATAAATCGGACCTGAAGGAATGAGAAAATGAAACATATACTAACTCCATTTGCTGGATCTAAAAATATCTTCAGCAACTGTTAAGTAAATCCAATTCCTGAAAGATCTTCATGATTAATAAATGTTTTATCTGAAGGCCATGTAGATACACTTTTATTAATAATGAACTTTCCTGTAATCTGATCGTTGTTTACGGGAATTGTAATGAAGTTTTCACCATACTCATCTACTTCTGTAATGGCTGATTCCTTTACTTCAAATGGAATATCTTCAGAAGTTACAAAACCTTCAGGTGTCTTTACTTCTGTTAATGTGTACTTTTCCAGCTTCTAATCCTAAGGCTGTATACGCTGTAGCCTTTATCATCAGCCTCTGGATCTTCAGACACGAAAGTTCCTGTATTTACAGTGATCTTTTGCCATTTTCAGCATCCACTACCATCTTTTGGTAACAGTTGTGAAAGTGTCGTATGTTTTATTTCCTACTTTCTGTGTGAGGTAATTTCCATTGGAATCCTTGATTTTAAAAGAAGCGTTGTTTAATGTGATCAGTTCACCGGTTTGTGTAGCAACCTTGACCATTTTTACCTTGTAAAGCATTGGAAGGTTAGTTACATAGAAATGAATTGGATCCTGATGTTCTTTTGTTACCTTAAAAGTTGTACCTTCATATGTGGTTACATTTCCTTCAAAGTTTTGAACACTGTCCGTATGAGAAGTCTGATAGATATAGTATTCTCCATATGCAAGATCTCTGGAATAAGCCATGCCACTGTTGTTTGTGGTGAGGACATCGTATTCTTTCTTGGAGAAGAGAATAGTTCCATCATCATTCAAGATATCATTTGAATCATCTGGCGCTATATGATCTTTCTCATTTGGTTTTTCATGGAAGATTGCTTTACATGTCTGCAGCAAAATCACCATTGAATTTCTCATCCACTGTCTTTTAATAATGCAGTAAACTCTATTCCAGCTTCTGGCTTGGAAGTTGTAGAATGACCATGTTTGAAGAATTGATCATTTTTCAGAAGATCGAAAGTGCCTGTATAGACATCGTTATAGATGTTTGTTTTCAGCTCTTTGATTTCTTGATCAGTATCGATTGTAAATCAGTTTCAGTAATAGAATTACCATCCGTTGTATATCCTGCTGGTGGAATAACTTCTCTACATGATAGGTAGAAAATGGAAGAGGCGTTTATTTGTAGTTTCAAAAGAAACCATTTGCATCCAGTTAGTGAATGTATCATCCTGTGTATTAGCGGTACCCGTTGTTGCAAATGATTGTGGAAGTTTAATCGCCGCACCATTACCAAAGAGTTCATCATCTGTTACTAGACCATCTCCGTTACTGTCAATCCAGACTGGGATTTGTTCCGGTATTGATGATGCGAAATGTAGTAGTCAGATCTGTATCACCCTGTGCATAAGTTCCAGTATCTGTATCATTTTTGAATGTTGAATCCTCCACGGATTGGCTTTTTCTGTAAAGAATTGCCTGTATCATAAGTCAGATCGACTATTTGACCATTTTCTATGATTTCAAATGTCTGTTCAGTGGTACCTGCATTCAGATAACCTGTAGGTGAGTGCTCTCATGAATTGTATATTTTCCTACTTGAAGTGCATCTGGTGCAGATTCGTATTTTCCATATTCATCTAAAAGAAAATTGAAAGACTACAGAACCTGGCTGGAATGTTTCAGATCCATTTCCGACAGAATAGGTATTTTTCATTGATTACCTGATAGGTAGTACCTAAGAAAGTCTCCACTCCTTGAGGTGTAATCAACTTTGTTTCATCATCAATTTTTGAAAACTTAAAACCACCTTTATTTGGTTTTTCGGAACGGTATACTCATTACCTCCACGGAGGTTGGCAAGATCACCCTTTCGTTGAGCGTGATGCATGATGACTTTTCCATCTTTTTGATTTAGGTGGATCTTTCCTGCATAGAAGTTATTTGTGATGGAATAGATATCTCGATCAACGTCCCATTTTCATCTCGTGTACTTTGTATCAGGCACCTTTTTCTTTCAACGGTAATCGTTCCTACAGGGAATTGTTGCAAACTTTCCTACATAGAATAACGGATCACTTTCCATCAACTAGATAATCTTCACTTAACATTGCACCCATAACGGTTGTTGTCATATTTTTGTTGCGACAATCTAGGATCTTGTTGGTTTGGCGGAAGATCTTCCAGATTTTGCGTACTGTTCATCATAGTAATTGATGGTAAATTGAGCACTCGGATAATGGAGCTGTATATTTTCATCTGTTACAGGAATATCTTCACTGACCTTACAAGGTGATATGGAAAGGGTCATTTCATGGTTGATCTGTGAAATTCAGATTCACTGTATCGGAATCTCCAATATTGAATGCTCGAGAAGTTGAATCCAGATAGTATCCTTTTTGGAGCAGTTAGTTCTCTGTACCACAGTTGCTTTGTATCCTGGAGATACCTTGGAAACTTAGTAGATGCTTTTTCCATTTGCGTCTGTTGTCAGCTGACCAGACAGCATTCACATTGTTATCAGCATCAGATTGAGACTTATAAATGCCAAGTAGACCGCACTCATTTAAAGAATAAGCGTGAACACAGGTATCTGTAATGGATGTTTCCAGATGCTTTAGAAGCATTAATCATAATATTTCTGTCGGATGGTAAAATGGTAAATACGTATATATGTTCCATCTTTGAGGCCCTGCAGGGACATAAAAATGTCCATTTACAGCTGTAGTTAATCCTTGAATCAGTTACACCCCTGATAAACTGCACTGACCATTGTATTGTTGTCAGCTAGAACACCCATATGTTGTGAAGAAGCTAGGAGAATAGCTGCTGTCTGCATAAAACATAATGATGTCGCCTTACAGCTGGAAGTGAGCTGATGTTTCCAGTGTTCCATCGCTCCATGTAACACTGCTAGTACTTTGAAGATCATTGCACCCATGCTACTGTTGTCCAGCGTGCATTGTAGGAGTGTCATCAATTCTGGTTATGTGATACAGGTAATCTCACAAAACCTGAACAATCAAAACTGTTAGGGTAAGTCTGTTTGCGGTGCTATATGGAGAGCCTACAAGCTCTACGCCCGCATCAAAAGTAGCAGCATAACTTCCTGAAGCGTTGATTGCATTGATTTCTGTGACCAGTGACGAGGCTAAAGGAGTCGAGAAAATCGAACCTATTGCAACCAAGCGCAGTGAGAAGGCCTATTTTATCTGTTTTATTATTTTCTTCATTGTCTTTCCTTTCGTTAGATTTGTTTTTGAAGCGTGAATGAATTACATTTTACGAGTCTCTGATTCGTTCCATACTTTCCTCCTACATAGAAAAACTGAGACTGTTTCTCTATGTAAAAAGGAACAGAAAAAGGATGGAGGATAAAATCCACCATCCATAAAAATGATTTGGAAAGTATTGTGTTTTAAGAAAGAGAATAAGATTATTCTCAAATCTAAATGTTAATTTAAACTATATAATTTAAAAATAATCCTTTGATGAATAAATACCATTTTCATGTCTTTTTGTATCTTTATAGACTTGTTGCCATATTATTTTTCTTCTTTTGTTTCTTCGGGGCAATCTTTAAAAATGTATAAATATGGTTCATTGCTTTAAAATACCTTTTTCTGATTCTTTTAAAAAGCTGTACATAAGGTTTTAGTTGAAAGATCATTAGATCTTTAGGAGTAAATGGATAATTGAAAACAAACCTAAAAAATTCATCCATTTCTTTTCTGCACATAGTTCAATCCTTCTTCTACAAGTTTATTATACACCTATAATAAATTCTTTCTTATAATATTACCAAATCATCCATTTGTTCTTTTGAAATTTTCGTTATTTATTTGCAAACATCTTCATCATAGGCTGGTGTGATTATTTCGGTTGATGTTTTAGTTTCATAATGCCCTGTTGCTGGTATGGTATTAGTTACAACAGAATATGTGTGCCCATAATCCTCTTGTTGTTCCATAGAATCAATATGTGCCATCACTTTTTGCTTCGGGTTGCGTTTCTACTAATTCTGCACCACTTGAATTCTTAACGAAAGCAGACGGATCAAATTTGTCATCTACTTGAATCGTAATGCTTTTTATTTTTTAATTCGAATTTTGGTACATTCTCGTTAATAACTTCAAATTTGCTGAAACCTTTTGTGTACTATCATGGTTATTCTCGTCTCACTACGGTGAACCATACTCAACAGTACCAATCTTGGAAGTATTAATTACTTCTGGATAACAACTGACTTTTAATCCTTCTTCAATAAATGATTTCTCCGTTTTTCTTTGATTGTTTATCGCGTGTAATCTGTATAAGACTTATAGTATCTCACAGGTATTGCATCTTCAGAATATGTTATCTGTTTAGTTAAAACTTCACAGGTGTATTTCTGTATCCTTTGGCTGCATTTTAAATGTCACAATGATCCAAGAGATAACAGCAATCAAAAAGTACAACAAGAAGTGCAATATATTTTTCTTGTTAGATTTCTTTTAATAGTTTTTTTCAGATTCTCAAATATTTTATTTTTGTTCATAGTAAATTCTCTCTAGTAGTATTTTTTTCTACTACTGCAGTAATACTTATCCACAGTATAGTGGGTCTATTCTTTTGGTTAGGTAAATATACTTGGTTAGGTTGGAAAGGGGTTTTAGGGGAAACCATGAGTCACAGTTGCATCTGGCAAGACAGGCAACCCCTTAGAATCCTGTCTTCATTTTGCAGGTGCAAATTTGTGCGGCGCATGTGCAATTATCTTGCATCCTCCCGTTCACGCTTCTTTACCCAATTATCTAATAGTCGAATAATGACATCTTTCTTTTTGGTTGGTGAGTATCCTTTTGGAAAATATTTATCTATCTCTTTCATTTGGAATGATAATTTTTCTCTCTGATTTGGTTTTTCTAGCTTCCATCGTTTCAGCAATGAATTCTGTAGTTAACTCGCCCATCATGACTTAATCGTTTGAATTCTGGCATTGTGCAAGGGATGGAGTTCGATTGTTTTTCAATGATGGCATCTGCCAGCTCAATTTGTTCATTTTCTGTTAGATATGAAAGTTCGACAGCAGGATTAAAAAGCAATCTTTGATTTCATTCTCTTGACATCCATCCACCATGTCTTGTAATGGTTTAATCAGATAGGTTATTCTAATGAATCTTCTGATTTGATTCATACTTACCCGATTTGCTCACCCTAGCTTTGCAGCATCTTTCTGACTTCAAACCAGTTGGTTGGAAGAACTTTTTCGTATTCAACAGGAATATCTTTGTTTTCGATATCAATCCGTTTTCCCTGATGTTTCATTGCTTCAAGTCGCATTTTATAGGCATAACCTTTTTCACTTGGGCGAATGTTTTCACGCTGATATTGCTGTCTACCATTAATATGGTTGCTTGATCATCATCCAAATCACGAACAATGACGTTCATTTCCTTCATGCCAAGATAATTCATGGCAAATTTGCGTCTATGGCCTAAAACCATCTCATAGGAACCATCGCTCGTAGGACGTACTAAAAGCAGGTATCAGCATTCCATTTTCTTTAATGGAATCAATTAGCTTCAGCATGTCTTCATCTAGTTCAACATGGAAGGGATGATCATGGAAATCTTTTATATTATTAATAGGTAGAGAAATGACTTTTTTTCTAATCTTTCATCTTGTCGCTCTTCTTCAGTTGAGAATAAAGAATCATAAGCAGGTAGTCCAAATTCAAATTTCTTACTCATGAGCATTCTCCATATAATTGAAGAGATTTAATTGATGCGTATTAGTGCAGAGTCTCATATTCCATGCTTCAACTGCATCCTTATAATTTTGCAAATGTTGCAGTTTCGTTATTACAGTGGATACAAACTGCTTTTGTATCCATAGCGTCCATGAATTTTTGGCTTGTTCCAGGAAATTTCAATGGTAGGCTTTTTCACCACAAATCGGACATTTTTAAATTGATTCTATTCATGCTGATCACATCCTATAAGAGTGATATCTGTCACCCGAACATCTGTTGTATATATTTTTCCATCTTTCATGTAGGATCCAGTTTGGATGCTGCCTTTGATGGTGAGTGGAGTGGATTTTTTAGATTGTACATTTGATCTGCAAGGTTACCCCAGGCGATGCAACTGATATAATCTTTCCATGTTCCGGGTTTTTACGAGAACAGGCTATCTGAAATTTGGTGAAAAGATTGTCCCTTTGTTGATTGTTTTACTTCAATATCTGTGTGAGTGTTCCTAACAATACTTGATTATTCTTGTTCATTATTTCCTCTTTCCTATCGTATTAAGTCACTTCTGCGTTTTTCTTTTGCTTGCATGTATAACTTCTTTAGTGAGTTCGTCATAGCAACTGCAACCTGGAATCTCTTGCGTAGGAATATACGCTTTTTTTCCACTGACAGTAGCTTCGCTGGCTTTGACAGCAACAGGAATAACAGAATTGAAAACTTTAAAGTGCTGACCAAAAATTTTCATGAATCATTTCGATAGTATCTTTGGCAAGGTTTGTTTTCAAATCTGCAAGTGTGATTGCAACCCCAGCAATTTTGAGATTGCTGTTGATTTTCCTTTGAACTTTGCTGACAGTTCTTAGAAGTTTTTATTATACCTTTTGCAGGCAAATACTGTGCCTGAACAGGAATAAGGACTTCATCCGCTGCTGATAAAGCATTGATTGTAAGCATTGCTAAAAGAAGGAGGGCAGTCTATTAATACATAGTCATAAGATCCTTTTTATAGGAGCAAGGCAATTTTTAATATGTTTTCTCTGTCAAATTCATTCACTAATCTGGTTTCAAAATCTGATAGATCAATATTTGAAGGAATAACATCGATTCCTTCCGGATGATGAAGTACCGTACCTACAAAATTTGCATCATTGTCTTTTATGGTAGAATCCATCATACTAGCTATAGTGTGATCCATCTCATCGCTATTTTTTCCAACCAGGGATGAGGTGAGATCGCCTTGTGGATCAAAATCCACGGTAAGAACGTGAAATCCGTTCTTTGCTAAACCAATTGCAAGATTCAGAGTGGTGGTTGTTTTGCCTACACCACCTTTCTGATTTGCAATGGCAATTACTTTACATTTTTGCATTCTATTATCCTTTCACATCAGCCATTCCCATTGGTATGGCTATGTAACGTTTTAAATCGATTTATTAGTGAAAAGTCTTCTTAGGAGTTGCGTCAATGGCAACGTGTAGCAGTTTTTAACACAACCCTTTATTTATACGGATTATTTGCAGGTGCAAAATTCTCCAAGCGTTAATTTGCTGGATTGGACAGTACAACAACCAAAGAAACACTTTGCATATATTTGCAGAGTGTTTTTTAGCTTTGAAGTATTTAAAAGATTACACAGTCTTTAAGGGATTAATTCTAAAACTGAATCAATTTCAGCTAGCAATATAGTATTATCGACTGCAATAGCTTACCCAAATGATGTATCAAAGTTTATACCTTCAATATAGGTATATCTATTGTTTTGAGCGGGTATTGCCTGCTTTATATCACACAAGAGAATATGATTATCTTTTTAAACATGCCAAATAGACAGAGTTTATATGATATCTGTTTATTGGTGATGGACATACATATATATTCTCGTCGAAATATAAGGTTACAAACCCTTATTAATCGATAGTAAAAGTTCGACCACCCCTTAGTTTAATGGGAAAATTGTTAATTATTTTCGCTTATAAACTTGAGGTGGTCGAATAAATATTGTAATTTATAGGTGTAATGTAATACTTTTTGATTATTGAATTTCTAAAAGGCTTATTTTATACTGTTTAATATTGTTCTTATAAAAGGATTAACGCTTGTGTACCAGACCATAGAATCGTACTTTTCACATTTAGTTTAATATTGTTCTTATAAAAGGATTAACGCCTTAACCTTTGTTACCTGTACTTCGTTGCCATAGTTCGTTTAATATTGTTCTTATAAAGGATTAACGCGCATATGAATCAAGTTTGAATAATGATAGACGTTTTTACTTCGTTTAATATTGTTCTTATAAAGGATTAACGCTGAAATTTCTCTAAGGCATTGTCAATGTCACATAATGTTTAATATTGTTCTTATAAAGGATTAACGCTCAAACGGAGTATTAATAACTAACTTCGTATATGTATCGTTTAATATTGTTCTTATAAAGGATTAACGCCGGATAGTATCGCTATCATCTATGAGTAGGCAACTTTGTTTAATATTGTTCTTATAAAGGATTAACGCTTGTACAATAAATTCTTTCCCAATTGATGGAATTCAGTTTAATATTGTTCTTATAAAGGATTAACGCGAAGTTCCATGCGTGCTTTTTACGGATATCTTCAATCTGTGTTTTAATATTGTTCTTATAAAGGATTAACGCAGTTCAATAATGTGATGCACTTCTTTCCCGAGAGTAGTTTAATATTGTTCTTATAAAGGATTAACGCTCTAACGCTTCTTGATATTTATTCATTCTTGTTCTCCTGTTTAATATTGTTCTTATAAAGGATTAACGTTGGTCTTCTTGTCAAGGGTGGATCAACAACTACTAGTTTAATATTGTTCTTATAAAGGATTAACGCCTTTAATAGCACCAATCTCATTCAGCGTTTCAACCTTCTCGTTTAATATTGTTCTTATAAAGGATTAACGCACACCTAACGGAAGTACAATTAGTGCCTTGCCACCTTCGTTTAATATTGTTCTTATAAAGGATTAACGCTTATCAGTCGTATATTTAACTTTATACAAACCTAATTTACGTTTTATATTGTTCTTATAAAGGATTTATTCAATTCATCTTATCTTAAGTGGCTGTTGTAATGTGTTTTTATGTTATTTATGTGCAGGTTTTGTGATTTGGTAGAAGTGAAGTTATTGCTGAACTGGTAGTTTAGTATACGGTCAAATGGTTTACGTATCACTGTGAAAGCGCTATAATTTTCTGGCGAGTTATTAATGAATATTAGGGGGATAATTATGCAATATTTTTCATTTATTGAACAGGGCACCAAAATGGTTATGATGAGATCAACTATTATTTTGACAATGATCCATTGAATCAAATAAAAAGCCAGTTTATTCAGGAAGCAATAATAAAAACATGCAGACATAGAACGCATATTTGTTTTTGCACGGAGACCGCAAGAGAAAAATATGGGAATTTCCTTCTAGAAAGATTAAAGCCATATAATAAGCCCTTTGATTTTATTGCTGATATCCGAAAATGATACATTTGAAGTTTATGTATCAAAATTATTAAAGACGATGAAAGAGTCTGAGAAAGTAATAATTGATATTACTCATAGTTTTCGTTCGATTCCTATGAAATTGCTATTTGCTCTTCGATATATTGAATTGACAAAAATGTTCAAATTCAGCATCTATATTATGGAAGAAAGATGGGGATACTGGAGAAATAGTAGATTTGATTCAAGATTATGCACTCCAAAAATTTCCGAACTTTTATCACAATTTGATAGAACACTGATGATAAACTCAGCGGATGTAGATAATCTTTTGCTGAGAAAGATGAGAGAATTGAAAGATTTATTTCATCTCTTGCAAATTTCAATAAGATGATTGAACAATGTGAATTTGATAGAACTACAACGGTAATTCGCCAAATTATAGAATCGTGTAATGGAATTATAAAGCGCCCGGAAAGTTATTCTTTGATTATGCCGGTGGTAACAAGTATCAAGAATAAATTTGCGATTTACAATAATTGTTATAATAATGTTTCTAGAAAAATTGAGCTTGTCAAAGTAATCATGGCGCATAATCGGAAACAAGTTGCAATCACGTTTATTGATCAATTGTTTGAGAGGAATTGATTCGTAATACTTTAATGCCAAATGATAAGAATTTCTCACTTGAAACATATCAATCTAAGATTTCACTAGGAAGACATGAACAATTAGATGCTTATAATCTGTCACAGTATTTAATCTTAAATACATATCGAATTAGAACGGTTTTTGGTTCTACCAATAATGATAAATATTCTGAAGTTCTCTATGAAAAAGAGAAAAATATTCAAGCTGTCAAAGATATAATTAAACGTAATAAAATGTGTGATAGTATAAAACGTTTTTATGGTGATATAAGAAATCACATAAACCATGGCCAGTCAATCACGGGGGATGTAGACACTATAATGCATGATATGGTAGGTTATATCGAACTATTAGGAAAAGAGAATAATAATTATGAAATATTCATTACTTGATGTAGCATTTTCGGGGTTAATGCATGATATAGGAAAAGTTTTTATCAAAGAACAGATATATTTTTCTGATTTAACAGATGCTGAGAAGGATCTACACCAATAGCGAATGCAGGATATCATACACATTTACATAGTGGATATACTTCAAAGTTCTTTAGGAAATATCTAAAACGTTTTGATGGATTTGAACGAATTACAAGTTCTCATCATCTTCCGAATACGGATGAGTTTTCTCGCATTCTAAAAGACGCTGATTGTATCGCTTCTGCAATCGATAGAAAAAGACGAAGATAATGATACTGAAGAAAAATAGAACTGGTGCATTTCAAGTAGTAAGACTGTCATCGGTCATGAGTGAAAATAGATTTTTGGTGAGGAACGGCATGATGCTAAGTTTAAACTAGATTCTTTTTCTTCAGGAGAATATCCACTTGCAAACTATTCAATAAAATCAAAAGTGGATAGTGTAGATGAATATAAGACTCTGTGGAATAAATTTATAAACGAGTTAAAAGATTCGAAGAGGAGTTATTCAAGGAAGATATAACAAAATATAATTTTGATCGTTTATATTCTTTTGTTATATGAATATGCAACATATATCCCTGCATCAACTTTTGAAGGAAATCAAACTTTTGTGAGTTTATTCGATCATCTGAAATTAACATCGGCAATTGCAAGTTGCCTCTATTTAAATGAACCAAATAACAATGATTTTGTAATGCTCGAATTTGATGTTTCGGGAATACAAAAATTTATTTTTAAAGTCACTGAGGGAAAAAGATACCAAAAGAGGAATATCAAAATCATTACGTGGAAGATCTTTTTGATATCAGCGATAACAAATTGTATAACATATAGTTATTTACATGAGTTTGGGTTAACACAAAGTAATATCATTTTTAATACAGGTGGTGGTGCATTACTATTATTACCAAAAATGTGATGGTTATAAAGGCGTATAGAAAAAAAGTATCAGATGTAATACAAGCGTCATTATTAGAAATGTTTCATACTGATATTAATTACGTATATTCTTTTGTGGAATGTGATGCTGATGAATTGGAACAATTCAAAAAATTGACAAAGCAATTTCATTGAAAGCAATGTTAGAAGAAGAAAATTAAGAAAAATTTCATAACAGAATAGATGATAAATTTTTCTATCAATCGCCAGATAATGCATCGATATGCGTAATGTGTGGAAGCAATTTCGTTAAGAAGGATGGGGATAGATGTAAGGTTTGTGATAGTATCACGGAACTATCAGATTTCTTTGTAAAGCACGAAAAAGATGTTCTTGCTATATGATTTCTCAGGTGAGTATAAAGAGATTTTACACAATAGTGTTTGTATAGATATGCATTATATGCAAATGCATCTTATCGATAGTAAAGATGTTAGTTCATATAAACAGGTTATAAAGCATGGCTATGATTATATTGAATCGATTAATCATTCCTGTTTAGGAAATACTCGTTGGATTGCTAATCTTGCTCCTCAGAAGAATAGAAATATATTGTTGTTTGAAGATATTTCTGGAAAAATTATTAAAGCAAAAGAAGAATATGGTGATTTGAAATTAGGAATTCTTAAAATGGATGTAGATAATCTTGGTGCTATATTTTGCATTTGGCTTAAGTAAAAACTAGATCACTATCGAAATATTTAACTTTGAGTAGATTGATGGAAACATTTTTCGGTTATCATTTAATTCATATATGTGAAAAAGGTGTCTAAAGAACTAATTTCAAATATTAAAGAAAATACTGATAATGAAAAATATGTTTTATATAAACTATGCAGGTGGTGATGATCTGGTTATTATTGAATCTGCATCAGGCATTCTATTATTAGCAAAAAGAAATAGATCATTCATTTCATCAATATACAAATAATAGAAATCTAAATATTTCTGGAGGCATTACGATTATGTCACCTTCAAAAACCAATTCGATTGGGGAATAAAAGGAAGCTGAAGAGAATTTAAGTGCCTCTAAAAAAGTAAAAAGGAAAACATGCAATCACACTGTTGAATAGAACAATAAAGTTAGAACGGTATGAAAATGTACTCAGAAACAGTAAATGTATTCAAAGAATACATAGATAAAAAAAGTATATCTCGCGTACTTGTTTCTACAATATGATGAGTATTTTTGGATGTAAATAATATTGATGAATACTATCACAGTATTCCACTTTTGATGTATTCATTAAAACGCAATGTTGTAAAATGAACGCATTAGATGTGAACTGAAAAAAGCAATTGCTACAAAAATACAATTGAAGAAGTATACGAACTAGTTGTTGAGATGAAACTTGCTATTATGCAAACAAGGGAGAGTTAATTATGGGATATGATGCTAGAAACAATAGACCATGGAGTAGCGGTGGTCAAGGAAGAAAACAAGGGTATACTACTGAAGCAGAACCTCAGATAGAAATATCTTTAGCAAAAACACTATTGTAATAAGGGGCAAATGTTATTGCCAAATGGTACGGCTGATGTCTATGCTGGAAAGTTTAGAAGTATCACAAATCATCAACTTAGAAAGATTTTGGATCAGATAAAGAATTTCAAATCCCAGAGTGGTAAAGAGAATTTTCGAAAAGGTTCGCAGCCAGCTCTTCTTCCTGTTGCCGATGGCTGCTTACAATGCTGGTAGAGATCGTAATTTAAAACCACTGTATGATTTTTGCATCGACATATAAATGAAAAAGAGTATTTGTGAGAAACAAGATCTAGATGTTCTTGATGAGTTATTTACAAGTATTATTGCATATCATGCATATAACAAAGTGAAGGGTAATTTTGTATGTTAAAGAAAAATTTATGTAACAGAATTTGAAATGGAATTGCTTTTCAGGATTACACATCGGTGGCTCATCAGATAGTTTTGATATTGGTGGCGCGGATTCTACGGTAATAAAAATCCCTTAACGAATGAACCATATATTCCTGGTAGTAGTATAAAAGGAAGCTAAGAGCCTTATTAACACAAAAATATGGAATTTTTAAATCATAGTAAAACGAATATAGAGTTCGCAAATGACCAAAATGGGAAAAACATTATTAAATATTTTTGCCAGTAGAATTTGGTGAAAATAACATCCAAGTTACCAAAGCAATTTTTCCGAGATGCTTATTTGACTGAGGATAGTAAAAACATACTAGAAATGCAGCTTGACCCGAGGCATCTATACAGAAATTAAAGCTGAGAATAGTATTAACTTATTAAATGGTACTGCTGCAAATCCAAGATTTATTGAACGTGTTCCGGCAGGTGTAAAATTTGTTGGTGAGATTATTTTGCAGGTTTATGATGGGGATAATGAAGATGCTATGAAGGATGGAATTAATGAGGCATTGGATTTATTAGAGCTTAACTATATCGGTAACAGTGGTACACGTGGATATGGAAGAGTAAAAAAATTAGCAAAAATAAAAGACATGCAGGAAGTGAAATTCTGATATGAAAACATATAAGGTTGTTTTTCTCATGTCAGTCTGCTATCAATAATCTTCCTAGCTCACAAGCTATATTTGGAGCAATCTGACAATCCTCTTACAAACAAAAAGGTGAAGCTGAATTCAATCGATATATTAATTCTTTTAAGGATAGTAAGCCTTTGTTGATACATTCATCCATGTATCAGGATAATGTGTATCCGATGATAAAGAAAATATTTTTACTACTGATATCGTGAATCAAATAATTGCTGATACGTCACCTATCGATAAAATCAATATATTTGAAAGATTAAAAAAATATAAAAAGATTAAATATATGTCATCATCCATTTATGAGAGGTATATTGAACAAATCAGTTAGATAACCTTCGGATAGATTTAGTGAAAAACAAAGATGCTTTTTACTATTGAGAATGGTATACTGCGTGATAAAAAGGATAATGAAATTTTAAATCCTAGAATGGTTTTATTGACAAGAAATGGTTTTCCAGAAAGTCAAAATGATAAAACACTTTTTATGTCAACGCACAGTATTATCCAAAAAGGCACAAAATTTTGTGTCTATTTAAAAAGTAAATATTTCGAAGGAAGAAATAGAATCAATATGTAAGTACTTTGATTATTTTTGGTATTGGAAATAGAAGAACAGTGGGACTTAATAGTTTTAAATTTGATAAATTAGAAGAAATTGAGTTTTTAAATCCGACAGACTATCGATTAATACTGAGTAAATTTATTCCGGATGCGAATGACTTTGATTACAGTAGTTCTTTTCTATCAATTAAACGGGGATATTTATCGTTCTTCTAAAAGAATATACAGGTGGCTTCATAAACGGGAAAATATGTACATTTTTAGAGGGCAGTTGGATGAAAGTGAATCAGAAAAAGAATACTATGGAAGGATAATAGAGACCATGACAGAGGGTAAATGTATTTATCATTATGGTATTGGTTTTTCGGTATAAGTATGGGCATAGTTAAAATTATTACTCCAGTTCATATTGGAACAGGCGATTTAATAGAGAGCCCGTGTTTTCACCGTGTAAATGAATCAGACAAGTGGTATAGATATTCTTTTTCTGACTTAATTGGAAAACTGCCAACACAGGTTGTGTTGGATGAGAGGTTATTAGGTGAATTGGCTAGGGTATAATGTAAAAAGAAGAAGATGCTATATTCAGCTTTTGAAAAAAATATGTTAAGTACGATGACATGAAACCTATATACGAGGTCGAATATTGTGGTGATAATTCCGATGCTAAAAGATATCCAAGAACAAATTAAAACAAATGGAAAACCATATATTCCTGGTTCATCCATTAAAAGGTGCACTATTGCATGCATGGTTTTATTATGAGATAAAACATAATTTTAATCCAGATTTCATTGAGAAAGTTCTTAAGAAGAACCGTGGTATTAATTTTTAGATTTTTGGAATCGATATAAAAATAGATAGAGTATATTCAACATTTATGAAAGACTTGCAGTCTTGCATAATTTGTCATGATATATATTTTAAGAATATTGAGTTATTTAAGGCAATACGCGTGGGAAGTTCAAGTGGTCGTGATCTTTAATCTTGGAATATATGAAAGTATTCAATCTGGTCAAGAAATTCAAGATGGTTTATTTGTAATTGATTATGAGAAGCTAAAAACTAGCCCTTCGGTATTGAGTGGTGTAGATAATAACAAAAATCAATATCAAAAATTAATTAATGAGTTTGATTATGGTATATTTCTAAAAAGCTTGTAATGAATATACAATTGATGTTGTAGATACTGAAAGTGAAAAAAATCATGCATGGATATGTATGAATCTTATGATTGTTCAGGAATTATCCAATTCAATAATCAACTTTTTGAAATGCTGAAGAAGTAGAAAAACAACAAAAGAAAAGAGTTTCTTCCTAAGGATTGGAAATTCTACAAATTACTACAATAAGTCAATTGCTTTTACTGATTAAGAAAAAGCACCTTCTTTGTTTTGAAACATACTTTGATCAAGTATTATCACCTAAGCAGCGGGGAAAAACAGAAAGCAAGTTCTAAAAACGATTCTGAAAACACGTGTAATTTTTGAAAATGATAATCTGATAGTTCCACCGGGATATATAAAAAGTAACGTATGATTAAACACACTCAGGTAATTTTGACTTTTCCTTTAGGCGCAATATTCCATGATGGTTTCAGTGTGATGCTATATAAAAAGTTAGTACATTATATTAAAGAATTGATGTGCTTTTAATATTAATTGTAAATGTAATGATTGTGAATATTGCTCACAATGTCGCTACTATTATGTTTTTGGCGAAAATTTTTCTAGATATCCAGGAATTATCATTAAGAATGATCTGTTTGAGAAAAATATACCTAAAAAGGTGAACAGAGGGTTATAGACTTTTATTTTGTTGGGGATGTTGGCATATATACAGACTATATCGAAATATTTTTAATTCTTTGAATCAAAAATATTTGGGAATTTTCTCATTTAAATTCTATTTCACGACACTCATACAGCCTTCTATCATCAATCAGAACTTTGTTACGAATTTTTAGTACACCAATCGAAACATATGAAACTAGTGAATGCTATAATCAGATGGTTCAATATTACAATCAAAAAATATAATTGTAGTTTCATGTTGATAGGTGAAGTATCACAGATTATAAATCCTAAGAAAGTTGAGTGGCTGATAGTGCATTTTGCTACCTCGTTCAGTTTATGTAAAAGGTTATATTGGTAAAGTCATGCATGCAAGCAAATGTTGATCAACGTTTGCTAACGAGCGGAATTGGTAAATATAATTATATTGGAGGTGGTCAAGTTGAGAGTGAAGATTGAATTAATAGGAAAAACAAGTGAGAATTCCTATAAACTACCAATCATTGCTTCAGGGCTTGATTTATAGCATGTTCGACAAAAAAAGAATATGGTTTTTCTACATGAAAAAGGCTATAGACTAGATGAGAAAGTTTTTAAAAATGTTTGTCTTTAGCAATCTTTATGGAAAATATCAAATTGTAGATCATGAGCTAATATTTGAAGATAAAAATCTATTTTTATATCGCATCACCTGTTGAAGAATTTGTGCAGAACTTATACCAATTTTTTTCGTAAACAATGAAAGGGTTGTTATAGGTAATAACATTCTAAAAATTTCAAAAAGTGAGTTTTGTTGATGCTATGTTTTTACAGGAGAAAAAAAGATGTAGTAATTAAAAACTATCTCCAGTAGTAGTATATAAAACCGTTGGGAAATTTGTTAATTATATTCAACCTTCTGATGCGGAATTTGAGACGTATTGACTATCGTAATTTATGTAAAAAGAACGCTGCATATAAAAGTATAGTAAAAGAACTTGTTTTAAAATAAATGAAGTAAATAAACAAAAGAAAACGACTTGTACATTTTAAAAATACATTCTATTTAGCATATGATGTAGAATTATCAATTCATACAAATTATGAAACACTGTCTTTTTACTTGATACAGGATTATCTTCCAAAGGGATCGAGCTGGTTTTTGGAATGGTAGTTGCTGCAAATATGAAAAAGGTATTTTTATTTATACAAAAGCGGTGTATTAAAATGTCAGGATTATTCTTTGGTTTTTGGAAACAAAGACAAACGTTGATTATATTCCCGTTGAGCAATTGGATACAATTATTTGTTTTTCTGAGGTAACACTTAATAAGAGGTGTCTTTCATTGTTGAATAAGAAAAAGGTATCAATACTATTCTATAATTTCTATGGGAATTATATAGGGAGGTTTACTCTGAAAGAATATATTAATGGAAAATACTTTTGGAACAGGTACATGCATATGAAGATTTTTGATAAAAAGATTATATATAGCTAAAAACTATACTCAAAGGTTCATTGCACAACATGTTATCATTGGTAAAATATTATCGAAAAAGGGAAAGAAGTTAATGAAATAATTGATGAATTGGAAAAATGTGCTTCTGAAATTGTTGATAGCAATTCAATAGAATCACTTCTTTTTAATAGAAGCAAAAAGCAAAAGCAATTTTACTACAAACTATTTGACATTAGTAATAAGTCAGGAGGATTTTACATTCGAAAAAAGAACAAAAAAATCCTCCTGAGAATGAAGTGAATGCAATGATAAGCTATGGCTATGAGTGCTATATGGGATTTATCTTGCAATATTAGATAGAAGTAGTTTATTTCCTCAGATTAGCTTTTATCCATAGTTTAAGTAAAAATTCAGATTCTCTTCAGTTTGATCTTGCTGATGTCATGAAGCCAGTATTGGTAGATAGGCTTGTTTTGAGAGTTAATAAGAAAAGAAGCAAATAGTGAAATCTCATTTTGATTGGAAAGATAACAAAGCATGTTTTTGAATAACTATGGAATCAAAGTTTTCATGAAAGAATTTGATATATTGATGCAATCAACAATAGAATATCATGGGAAAAAGGTATAGCTATCGTTCGCTGATTGCCAAAGAAATACATCAACTTTCAGAATATCTTAAAGGCAATTTGAAAACAATGAATCCGTTTATACTTAAATGGTAAAAAGTGATGCTAGCTAGCAAGAGGAACGAATATGTATATGGTTTGTGTTTTATGATGTTGATGAAAAAAAGATGTGCAAAAGGTAATGAAGGTATTAAGAAAGTACTTGTTCCATATTCAAAAATCAGTGTTTGAAGGGAGTCTTACACCAAAAATCATATAGAGACTTACTATGTGATTTACGAAAAGTATCAATCGAAACTGATTCAATTTTGTTTTACATATCTTACAATGAAAAAGCAAATGTATAAAGAATCATTATATAGAACTTGTGAGCCAATGAATATTCTGATTTAAACTATAATAATTCGACTATCTTTATGATAACATTAATTATCAATATCAAAATCATGGTATCCCATTGATTTATTTTTCAAGAAGAAGGAAAATGTTTTGACGTATTTGAGTAATGCTGTTAAACAGATATGTAAAGGTATTTCAGGATATATTTATCATGCTAATGAAATTATTGATTCTGAGTTTGAACTTCAAATACCATATGCCGTAACAAGCAGTGCTGCGGTTGAGGTTTCTATGGTTGCATAGATTTCAGATGCGTATGCAGAGATTTTAAAGGTAGAAGAAAATGGAAAATATAGTCATAGAAAGATTTGGTGATGTAAGTGGCAAGCAGAAGGAATGAATCAAAAAGATGATTCAGGAGAAAGTTTTCTGGATTTTTGAGATGGAGGATTAAATGTATGAGTCGAATATTTATTAGGAAGATGATGCTACATCGTAATGAACTTGTAAAGTTGCTAAGTCGTTATGGATATACCGGCATTGTTAGTGATGATTTTGAGAATATTGTATTGAGGTGCTTTCAACTGCTCCGGATTTAATAATCTTAGACATCAATCTGCCGTATTTTTGACGGCTTTTCATATTTGCCGAGAGATTCGTAAACAATCTTCTGTTCCGATTATTATTCTTACAAGCCGCAGTGGAGAAATGGACGAGATCATGGGATTGGAAATCGGTGCGGATGATTTCATTGCCAAACCGTTTAATCCTGGTGTTTTGATTGCGCATATAGCAGTTGTTCTAAAACGCAGTAAAGGAATGACGAAGATGATTTGATTACTTGTCGCGGATTAAAAACTTGATATTGCAAAAAGTTTTTGTTTCTTATGGCGAAAGAAGTGTTGAACTCACAAGAAATGAACGCCAGATTTTAATGTTATTAATGAGAAATTCGGAAAAGATCGTATCTAGGGAAAAGTTGATGGATACACTTTGGCAATCAGATGAATTTGTCAGTGATAATACACTGACGATGAATATCAATCGTCTCAGAAAAGAAATTAGATGAAATTGGTGCAGAAGGAATTTGTGCAAACAAAGAGAGGAATGGGTATCTATTGTGAATTTGATTCGTTTTTGAAAGAAAAGCAGATCTATTTGTTGCTGCATTTTGCTCGTATTGATTTTTCTGACATTTCTTTTTCATGCAATGAATGCAGGTTTTTGGGTTTCCGCTTTTGTATGTATCATGCTTTTCTGTGCAGACATATTGTCTTTGGGAATAGAATTTTGGAAGAAGAATGCATTTTTATAAACAGGTTGAAAACATGCTCGATTCAACAAAACAAAAAATACCTTTTGTAGCAGATTAATCAATGTGCCGGATTTTTATGAAGGAGAGATATTTACGGATAGTTTGCATCTGATTGCAAAATCAATGAATGATGCGTTGGAGAAATATCGTATTGCCCAGGACGAGTATCTGAGTATATTGAAACTTGGATCCATGAAGTGAAAATACTGATTTCTTGCATTGCTTTGCAATGTGAAACCATGCTTTTGAAGAATCCTCAACGATTTCAAGAGAGTTAAAACGAATTGAGAACGATGTGGAACAAGCACTATTTTATGCCCGTAGTTTTAATGTCGAGAAAGATTATCTGATTAGAGAAATAAATTTGAATGATCTGGTTCATAAAAGCACTTAAATCAATTCACAGGCATTAATTTCCTGCAAACCGGAGATTGAAACAAACGGACTGAATCAAACTGTTTTCGCTGATCCGAAATGGTTAGATTTTATCTTGAATCAGATTTTGTCAAACAGTATTAAATATCGGCAGGGCTCTTTAAAAACTTTTGCTTCACCGCTTTTTGAAAAGGGGAACAGCATCTTCTTGGAGATAGCCGATAATGGAATCGGTATTCCGAGCAGGATATCAATCGTGTTTTGAAAAAGGCTTCACTGGCGAAAATGGAAGGAAGTTTTGCAAAATCGACGGAATTGGTTTATATCTATGTAATACACTATGTCAGAAAAATGAATTTAAAAACTGTCGATTCGTGAAAATACTGCAGGCGGTACGGTTGTTTCACTGTGTTTTCAAAAAGATAGATCACATATCTTTTTGCTGATTGAAATATATCGGCATTGTAAGTAAAGTATTACAGTTGGTGGGGGTTCATCTAATGAACTCCCTTTTTCTCATAAATGTGAGGTTAGCGTTAGAAAGATAGATAGCACGAGAATGTTTTCTAAGATAAATTAATACTAAAGATGAATGGGAGGTGCCATAAGTGGAAACAATATTAAAAAGTTGAACATTTGAAGAAAAAATCTATGGCGGCAGAGGAAACATCACACAGGGCGGTCAATGATTTGAGTTTCTGTGTAAATCCTGGGGAGTATGTCGGTATTATGGGAGCATCCGGAGTGGAAAAACAACTATGTTGAACTGTATTGCGACAATCTGTGATGTAACTTCAGGCATATTTTTATTGAAAAATAAAGATATTACGGAATTAAAGCGAAATGAATTATCAAAATTTCGCAGAGAGAAATTAGGGTTTATCTTTCAAGACTATAACTTGCTTGATACTCTAACTGGTTATGAAAACATTGCTCTTGCATTGTCTATTCTGAAAACGCAGCCAAAGGATATTCACGATAGAGTAATGAAATTGCGAAGAAGTTAGAAACTGAAACTGTATTGACAAAGTATCCGTATCAGATGTCTGGAGGACAGAAGCAGCGTATTGCAAGTGCCCGAGCATTGGTAACAAATCCGGTGTTGATTTTTAGCAGATGAGCCGACCGGTGCATTAGATTCTAAAGCTGCACGGTTTTTATTGGAGTGTTTTAAGAAAGCAAATCAAGATCTGCGAGCAACTATTCTGATGGTGACACATGATCCGTTTTCTGCCAGTTATGCGCAAAGGATACTCTTTCTCAAAGACGGGAAGCTGTTTTATGAATTGCTAAAAGGAAATAAGGGGCGAAAACAATTCTTTGATGAAATTATGGAAGTCGTTTCCCTGTTGGGAGGTGATGCGGTTGATGTATTGTAAAATTGCGCTTGGAAATATAAAAAGAAGTCTGCATAACTATACGATATATTTTCTGACATTGATGCTGAGAATCTGTATTTTCTATCTGTTTAACTCTTTGGAAAGCCAAAGTAGTATGCTGGAACTCACGTCTCGAAAGCAGAACTGATTCAAAATTTAGTTGATGCTCTAAGTGCTGCTTTCAGTTTTTTGTGGCAGTCATTCTAGGATTCCTCGTAGTCTATGCAAAATCTGTTTTTGATACACAGAAGAAAGAAGGAGTTTGGGATATATCTTACATTAGGATGAACCGTTTTTCCGTGGCAAAGATTTTGTTGTATGAAACAATCTTTGTCGGAATGTTCTCACTTGGTGGGGGATTATTGATAGGTATTTTTTCTTTCACAGGAATGGCTGCCGTTGTAGCAAATCTGTTAAATGTTAGATTATCGCAGTTTCACTTTGTTTTTCACCTGCATCCTGCCTGAAGACAATTTTCCTATTTTGCCATCATTGATGGCATCGTCTTGATTTGGAATATTAAGATAGTTACTGTTTCTTCATTGATGAATCTGATCTATGGAGAAAAGAAGAATGAGATGCAGGTTTCTCATTTGGGCAGGAGTGTAATCTTGTTTGTAGTTTTCTATCTTACTAATGATTGCAGGATATGTACCGCTTGTTATATCACCTGTACGAGATTTTTACTCGACAGCCTTTTTGATTGCGTGCAGGTGCACTGATTGGAAGTTATCTATTTTTCGTTCACTTTCCGGAATGGTATTGTGGATTAAAAACCCGAGGTAAAGGGTATTTGAAGAATCTGAACATGGTGGTGATACGACAAATTGCGGCAAGAGTTCGCACCATATCTGGGTCGATGGCAATGATCAGCCTGCTTTTGGCGGCATCGATTACCATGTTTTGCGGCGGCTTGGGGAATCTACGATACTCTTCATGAGCAACCTTTTTGAGCGTATACCTTTTGATGTAAGTATTCTTGCCAGAAGCGGTCATGAAATATCGAATGGCATATGCGCATATTTTGAAGATGCAGGATTAGATTTAAAGCAATTCAGTTCAAAGCAATCACACGCACAACTGTATAAACAGATGATAAACGGCATATCAACGATAGTTCTTTCACAGTCTGAATGTAATCAAATCTATCAATGGAGAATAAACCTGCAATTGAACTAGAAGAAGGAGAGTTTGCTGTAATTTCGAACGATACAAAAGAGAAATTATCTGAAAAAGAAGAGCAAATCACCGTATTTGGGAAAAATCTTACACGGCATCAAAATCGTATCTTGAACACATACCTTTGGAACATGAGTGTAAACAGTGGACTATGCAAACAGGTTCTTGTGGTACATGATTCTATTTTGAAAGGGAAGTCCGCTCAATTTGAATTATTGAATTTCTCCTTTGCTAATCAAATAAGTGAAAATGATTTTCGAAGTGCATTAGAGAAAACCTATGGTGATGACTATATTTCACAGGCATCTCTTGTAATACGTAACAATGCATATGTAAATGTAAATACAAGAGAGGGTATGTATGAGAGTTTCTGATTTACGGACAGCAATCATTTTTATTGTGTTGTATGTAGCAACCATAATGATTTTGAGTTGTGCAACAATTCTGTCCTTACAGCAATTAACACAGATTGAAGACAGCAGAAATGTATAGTGATGTTAGAAAAACTTGGTGCAGATCAAAGATGATCAACCAAGCAATATTTAGACAAATCTCTTTCAGTTTCTTGCTTCCGCTTATACTTGCGGTATTTCATGTCAGGGGTTGGTATTCTGTCAGTAATTCCGAAGTTTATACGGAGAATAAGATATACCTTGGAACAATTTTGGTAACAGTTTTCAATTCTATTTGTGTCTGTATGGAGGGTATTACTTCGTTGCGTATCAAGGCGCAAAAAGCATTTATCGAGGAGGCTTATAAAATGAAAATTTAACCAATATCAAATCAAAAATATTGATGGCATTATTAATGGTAACAGACCATTTGAATCATCGTTCCGATTGATTCCGGATTCTCTTTGCAATGATATTTCATGTAGTTAACGCGCTGCGTTGGAGTCTAGTTTGCCTAGTGGTGCGGTAGAGGCGTGATATATTCTCACAACATTCAGAGATACATTCTTCGTCTGTATGGTGCAGCAGCAGTTATGTTTGCCGGTAGTAAATTGTTGGAAATACTGTTTGCTGCATATTCTTTATTTCGAATAATATCTTTTAACACTTGCGCTTGGTGTAACAATGCTGTCTGCTTTGAAATATATAAAGAATAAGCCACTTTCCTATCTTATAGCCGTTGCTGCGTTTTCTGTAGGGTTTATAGTTACAGAAGGTGGAAGCACACAGTATTGCCGTTTATGTTGATTAGCTATTATACATACAAGAAACACCTGTCATTCGAAATGCTTGTTATTTTGTAGTTTGTCGATAATCTTGTTTGCAGGATCATTTGTTCCTTATGAGACAATTGCCGCAACGATTTCCATGCTTGCATATAATTCCTGACTTTTATGTTTATACTCGGTAATTCCATTCTTGTATATGTACAATGGAGAGCACTATCATCATACAAACTTCAGTAAATATTTCTTCTACGTATTTTATCCTGCACATCTATGGTTATTAGCTACAATCGCCTATTATGTCTCTTAAGAGCCGAAATTCTATATTTGATTTTTAAGCCATCTATCGATGTTTATGTTTTGCAAGAGTTGTGGTTATTTTCGAATGTTCAAAACAAAAACAAAGTCAAATGATATTCTTGTTATACGTTGTATAGATAAATGTCATAAAAACACCAAGGTTATATCCGACTTTGGAGGTTTCTACACAAAAATTATGTTGTATGGTGCTATTTTTAAAGAAAAATTATCAAAAATCATTTGTGCTTATAAAGTTGATAAAGCAATATTCCGATACATGTTCCGATAGTGTTGGTGATGACATCACTGATGTCACCTACGCGGTTCGTAGAGATAAGTGGTTGTAAGACTTCAATGGAGATGCTGAATATCATCCCAATCATAATTGCCGATAGCGGTTTAAGTCTTTCAAGCGTTTTCTGAATTAAGAATCCAAACGGGATAAACAGTGATATATTTAATAAAGATTCAGTCAGATAAGAACCGCGCTGTAATTGCCAGTCGATAAACGGATAGAGATTAATTTCCGCAGAAAATCCGCTGAATATATTCGGTAAGTTTGTAATAATCGGCATGAGCGTTAACATCAATATGATGCAGATGTATGTGTATAGTACCGTATGCCAAATAAAAATTGGAATGTGAAAGACGTCTCCACCTTGGTAGCCAAATATAGTAGTATAGACATGCAATGCGATAAAATCCGTAACATGGATAGAATGTTAATATACATAGAAATTATATTAACACAAATGATAGAAAGTATGTAAAAATGATTGTTGTGTGGACGGAGGTCAAATAGAAATTTCTTGAACAGTTTACATTAATCACAGATATTATCTTTTGGACTGATGATTTTGTTATATCTATATCAGATTGTTTATATTGCGGTCAGTATGTTTAAACGCAAGGTTCAAAGTTACCTGACGCAAAAAAGAATCATCGATACGCAATTTCTGTAGTTCGGGAGTTTTACAGTTGTAATTTAGCACGATAATGAATAAACCCTTTATTGATGGTGGATATCCATCTTTTTCTATTATGAAATCAGGAATAATCTAGTCCTGATTATAGAGAAAAACTTCAGAAGAAGAATATGATATAGAGGTCAGGGACACTCAGAATGTTTCAGCCTTTCTCGTACAGGCATGTATGGGAATTGGTCTGGGCTAAAGTGAGGACGTACAGCTTTTAGACCAGTGATATCATTGAGTCCGTAATAAAAGCGTTCTGCTTCCCTCCTATATTCTTAGGCTGCTTTATCAAGATGACAATCCAGGAAACAGTTAGATATGTCGCATATAAACCAGAAAAATAGTCGGATGTGGGGATGGGGAAGTTTACCAAGACATTATGCATATCAGAAAGAAAGGAGTATCACATCATGGAAGGACCAATCATTACAGTGGATGTATCAAAGGTTCCTGTCATTTACCTAACCTTTCATAGAGAATGGACATCCAAGTGAAAACCAAAACAGCTTTCAGCTACGATCGATGGTTTTTCAGAAATTAGGGCAAACTATCAAAGACCTTGAAGCTAAAGAGATAGAAAGAGGGACAGCATCCGTGCATGCTTCCTGATATGTTATCTGGCCCTACTGATCTTCCGCATCCTAGAAAAGAAGTTAGGTCCAAGTTATACATCATCAGAACTGATTTCTACATTGAGAGAATACAAGCTATTGAAGGTAAACGGACAAGGATACATACCGGAATATAAGCGAACAAAGATAACGGATCATCTACATAAAGAATTTGAATTTGTACGGATACAGAGATCGTTCCAACAGGAACCATGAGAAAGATCATCTTTGAAACGAAAAATAGAATCACACTACACACGATCAACAAGCAAAAATGCCAGAAACCATTTCTACATCGTGGTTTATGGCATTTTTACATTTATAACTGTCAAAGATGGGAATATAGCAAGAGTGGGATAAGACACCTTTTCGATTTTATTGAATATTTTCAATTACAGATGCAATGTATGCGGAAAAGTTTTTCGGAAATTGCTTCTGTAACATCATCACTTCCTCGGTTGTTAATGCTTCATTCTTTACACCTGCGGCCATGTTGGATATGACAGAGAAGCCTAGTAGCTTTATAGAACAGTGAGCTGCTGCAAGTGCTTCTGTAACGAGTTGACATACCAACAGAATCTCCACCCATTATTTGGATTGCACGTATTTCGGCAGGTGTTTCAAACTGTGTAGCCAGGCATATAGAAATATACACCCTCGTGAAAGGTAAGTTTGCTTGTTTTTGCAAGATCTAATGCCATTTCTCTAAAGTGATTTTGTGTACTGTCACTGACATCAAAGAATCTTGGAATCGAATTCACTATAGTTTGGTCCTCTTAATGGCGATGCTCCGTTGAGTTTGATATGGTCTTTTATAATCATTACATCACCGGGTTTGTAAGAAGGGTTAGCTCCACCAGCAGCATTTGTTACAATCAAAGTTTTTACACCCATTAATTTCATAACTCTTACTGGAAGTACAAGTTGTTCAAAGTATATCCTTCGTAATAATGGAAACGTCCAGACATACACATTATGTGTTTTCCCTGCGATTTTTCCAAAAATCATTTTTCCAGCATGGGATGATACAGTGGATGTTAGAAAATTTGGAATATCTGCATATGGAATAACGATTGGATCTTCAATGGAAGAGGATAGTGGTCCCAATCCAGAACCAAGGATAATACTCAATTTCTGGTTCAAAAGGAATAATAGTTTTCAAATACTCAGCTGCTTTTTCCGCAGTATACTTTATCAAATTTCATTATTTCCGTTTTCTCGCTTTCTTATTTTTTTCTTGCTGAAGAGATTACCATTGCTATAATGGTTCCTATATACGGTATTGCATTTGTTAACTGGCTCTTTACAACTGATTGTAGAACGACTCCGAATCCTTGACACGCACCAAAGAAGAGACTAAGTAAATATAACGGTAATCGGATGATTCATTCCCATTGAAGCTGCTGCCATGGCCATAAAGCCACGACCACTCGTCATATTTTTCAGCAAATAGGGTAACATTTCCCATTGCTAGACAGACTCCGCCAAGACCGCAAAGTGCACCAGATAGAATAACTATTTTCATTTTGTAGAGAAGTTCCTTTTGTTCCAAGAGACTCTGCGCCTTCTTTATTAATACCAACAGCTTGGCAGTGATAACCATTGACTGTTTTATAAAGCCAAATAAAGATAATGACTGCAATTACGAAGCAAAGATAATCTAGAATTGTTAACCCACTGAGAACAGTGCCTAGAAATGGAACTTTTTCTATTCCAGGAATATTCACACGTAGCATTGGTACAAGACGATCATCTTTTAATGTTCCATGTATATTAAATATCTTGTAAAGCATGAAGCTGGTTAATCCTGCAATCAAAGATATTTAGCTGTACCAACTACCATGTCAGCCGCTTTTACATTTAACTTGTAGAAGGGCAACAACTGTACTCTACAAGCATGCCTGCAAGTACACCCGCAATGATAGAAAGAATAACATTGCCTGTGAAATAGTTTACGGTAATGGATGCAAAAACATCCCATTAGCATTTGCGCTTCTAATGCGATGTTAAAGATACCAACTTGGGAGCATATAGCACTTCCTAAAGCTACAAGAAGAGATTGGGAAGTAGGTTGAATTATGGAGTGAACAATCATGGCAATATATTCGATATTCATACTTTTTCTACCTCCTTGTGCAGTATTTCCAGATTTCTCTTTCGTTTTAAATTTAATTACAATTTTTATAGAGACAAAGAGAGTGATACAGCATTGAATAATTGTTGCAATCTCCTTGGAATTGACATTGAACGCTGTAATGTTGCCCCTACCAATTTGGCAGTCCACTTAAAAATATTGAAGAGATTAAGATTCCGACCAGATTTTAACCAGCAATCAAAGCTGCCATCAGTCCAGTCAAGCAAAGTTTGTGGATGTAAGCATTCCCATCAACAAATCTACCGGATACACCAAATGCATATGTACATCCAGCAATTGCAACCAAATTGCACCGGATAGTACCATTGTTAGTAACATTACTTTCTTTTTACACCACCGTATTTTTGCAAAAATGTGGATTATATCCTGTCATTTTAGATTCATATCCAAGAATTGTCTCAAAGAAGATAATTAGCCCAACAAGAATGAGTGCAATTGTGAATCCGATAGTTTAGTGTATTCCCTTTGAAAAAGCGAGAATAGTCGAATTCCTTCTCGGAATGCGGAGTTTGGATTGCCATGGCATGCCTGCATTGTCTTTAGAGGATATGTAACAAGATATGATCGTGATATTATTTGCTACATAGTTAAGCATTAGGAAATAACCCAATTAAACTTGCGCCAAAATTTTCGTTGTATGATTGCAGGTATTACATGCATATAGAGCTCCTGCAACCATTCCTGCTATCCATGCTAATGAGTAGTATGAGTAATGAAGGTATGTGAAGTTTTAATGCAACGATTGCAGCAACGATTGTGCCTGTTACCATTTGTCCTTCAACTCAATATTGATGTATCCTGCACGCCCATGATACTGCGGTTGCTAGTGCACAAATGATGATTGGGGTTGCACGGGTTAATGTTTCAGCAAGGTAATATGGTTTTGATAAATGCTTTTCAAACATGGAAGCATATACAGCCAATGGATTCTCTCCACAAATCAAGATAACAACTGCACCAACAAGAAGCCCAAAGAATGTTGCTAGAACTTTATCTTGGAATAGGCAATACTCACAAGATCTTTTTAGATTAAGATTTCTCATTTTAATTTTCCTCCATCATCAGACTCAAGTCGTTCAAAAACATTGCTTCGTGTAAATTCTCCGACAATCTTACCTTCGAAAATAACGAGATACGATCTGATAATTTGAGAATTTCTGAAAGTTCTGATGAGATTAATAAGACACCTTCACCATTATTTCTCTTTGTGACAAGATGGTTGTGTATATATTCCATAGCACCAATATCTACGCCTCTAGTAGGTCTGCTGCAATCAGTAATGGAGAATCCTGCTCAATCTCACGTGCAACAATTAGCTTTTAGATATTACCGCGGACACTCGCCCAGCCTTTTGATAGATACCTCTGCTTTTACGTTATGTTCTTTAATGAGTTTTTGGCAAATTCTTTAACGACTCTGATTGTTCAATAATCCGTTTTTAGATAATTTAGAATCATATTGATGTGCCATTGAGAAGTTTTCGACTAGATTTGCAGATTTTGCACAACCTGAGTAGGCCAACGATCTTCAGGAATGCATGCAACTCCATTTGTTCGAATTTCATGCACTGTCTTTCTAGAGATGTCTTTCTGCCCAGTAACTCAATATTTCCTTCATCAATATGAAGAAGACCTGTAATGCAGCGAATGAGTTCAGATTGTCCATTGCCGGATACACCAGCAATTCCTACAATTTTCATTTTTGATCTACATGAATGGATAAACCATCTAGAATATTTTTGCTTTCCAACACCATGCAGGACGGCATTTTTGACATTTAAAATTGTATTACCGGCTTTTTAATTTCTTGGATAATGCTGGTTTCTAGGTGTCTGCCGACCATGAGGTGTGACATTTCTTCAATTGAAATATCTTTTATGTTCATATCACTGATATATTTACCTGCACGCATGATAAGCACCCGATCGCGACAGTTTCAACTTCGTTTAGCTTATAGAGTATGATAATAATAGATTTTCCCATTTTTGAAAGATTTTTCATGGTTTGAAGTGATTCATCAATTTCCTGGGGAGTCAATGACTGCTGTAGGTTCATCAAGATGATGATATCTGCATTTTGGTAGAGAACCTTTAGGATTTCAACGCGCTGCTGAAGACCGATTGGTAAATCAGCAATTCGTTTTTCGAGGATCCACCTGTAAAACCATATTGATTACAAAGGTCTCTAACATTTTTGCTTGCTGTTTTTACGATCAAAGAAAATTTTATTTTTCCTTGCCCTTCCATAAACAATGTTTTACTCAGCAGTTCTGGGAGTTTAATAACATAAAATGTTGTTGGACTAGACCTATACGATGATTCATTGCATCGTGAGCAGATTTTATATTCACTCCGTGAAGATATATTTCTCCTTCATTAGCTTTGTTCAAGGCCGTATAAAATTTTCATTAAAGTAGATTTCCCGGCACCGTTTTCGCCAATTATCATGAGTATTTCCTCTATGTAACCGAAGGCTAATATTATCATTGGCTTCATAGTTCCACATAAAGTTTGGTGATATTTCTCATTTCTCAAGAATTGGTTTTCTGTACCATAGTTTGTCCTTTCTCCAAAATTTTGTAAAAGAGCCTGTAGGCTCTTTCGATAGGAAAACATTCACATTATTGTAATTACTTCTTAGAAGCGGTGTATTGTTCTTCGGTTGGAATGTTCTTTAAATCGATAGTTCCATTACGGATGTTTTCAACAAGTTTCTTGAGTTTGGCAACATCTTCACTCACCTCAATCTATCAGAACGGGTTCTACTTTCGTAATTTGACATGAACTGCACCGGATAAGTTTTCCTGGATTCCCCAAAACTTCGTTTGTAGTATTCCATCCATTGTAGTAGTTATCAATGATTTGCATGATTGTAGTATATGTATCTTTAATTTGAGATGAAACAACCCATGGATTATTAGGATCTGTTTCTATCCGTATCTTGCCCAGAAGTATAAAACATCTTACTCTTTGCGGCTTCAAAAGATACCTGCATCGCCACCAGCTGCTGCAGCGTTGATGAATTTTGCACGCTCGTGCAAATTCTTGTTCAGCAAGAGTCTTGCTTTTGCTGGTCATTATAAAGAGCCTACATAGTTGAATACAAATGTTGCATCAGAGTCTTGTGAGAGACACCTTCATGAAACCATAACAGTACTTCCACGATCCAGCTCTTCATTTACATGAACACCGCCATAAAACATGTCGATTCACCATCAGCAGTTAATGCTGCTAATGCACCAATTAAAGTATGCACCTTCCTACTCGTTATATGAAATGCATTTGATACGATTGCTACTCAACTTCTGTATCAATTAAAAGCAAAAATCTGTTTTCAGGAAATTCTTCATAAATTTGCTGCATCGGATCAGATGATTCCCATCCACCACCGATAATGAGATCACATCCTTCGGCATAAGCACGTATATTTTCACTGAATTCTGATGTATCTGAACATTCAACATTTGAAGCTTCAAATCGTGCTTTTTGGCACTTTCTTTTAAACCATCAATCATTTGTGAGAAATGCATTGTAAAGCAACTTTATTAGTAGTACTAAAGCAATGGTTTGGTTGATTCTCTCAGAATGAACTAGTATTATCTTTCTTTGCTGGTGAACATCCGACCAATGATGCAGATTATCATTGTGGCTAAGCTGCTTTCAAAATTTTTCATTATTTTTCTCCTCTACGCTTTTTGCAAACGCTTACTCCTATGTACACAATATATTTCACAGTCAGTCAAAAGTCAACATAAAATAATCAAATAATGCCTGTTTATGTTGGATTAAAAAACCCAGATAAGGATTTATCTGAGTTTTTAGTGTGATTACTAACAAAAAGTATTAATATGTGTCTATCAATAGCTATAAAATTTGTGTTTGGATAGGTTTAATAAATAAAATCAATATTTAACTCTTCAAAGATATTGTCCCAAGATGGATCATTCTTGGAGTCGGTAATAACATAATTGACGTTATTGAATGGAGATACGATGTAATCTGCTCTTGCTGAAAATTTTTGTGTGATCAACGAGTATGTAACGATATTTAGATTGTTCAATCATCATTTTATGTATTTGACATTCTTGAAGACTGCTATCAATTAGTCCATGTTTTAGGTCGAGAGCAGGGGTGCTTATAAAACACTTATCAACGAGAAAGGACTCGAGGTGCCTTGCAGCAATATCTCCAACAAAAGAATATGATTTGCTTCTATACTTACCGCCAATGCCAATTAATCGTGTGTTAGGTTGCTGTTTCTCAAAGAGTTCCATTATTTTGAGTGAGTTAGTAACGATAGTTACATTAATACCACTAGTAAGAATCATTTTTGCTAACTGAAAACATGTGGAGCTTGAGTCGACTATGATTGAATCATTTTCTTTATAAAATGCGTAACTGCATATTTCGTAATTTTCTCTTTTCTTTTAAAAATAGTACATCTCTCCAACGGAAAAAGGAAACATTTTTGTCATGCAGCTTCTTGTATATATGCACCACCATAGATACGAGTTAATCCGCTGAGATTCTTCCATTTTCTGCAAAATCTCTTCTAACAGTCTCTTCGCTGACATTTAATAGTTCAACGCACTCTGAAATGGTTATACTTCCCTTCAGCTTTAATTCAGTGTTCAATTAAGTTTTGTCTGTCTATTTCTTTTAACATTTTAGTCAACTTTTATATAGTAATGTACATTTGCATTTTTGAGTATTATACTGCTATTTTCAGGCAAAAACAGTCACATATTTATACATTTTGCAAAATCTGTGTTGACTGATGACTGAAAATGTTTGATTATGAATGAGAGAGATAAGAAAATGAGTAATTCTAATATCAAAATATCGTACTTAGGATTAATGCCGTTAATGATTTTTCTCATAATATATTTTTCTATGCGGAATTATATGTAAAGGATTTCTCGGTTATGCCTTTGTTAGTAGCAATGATTATCTCATTCTTGCTTTTTAGTCATTCGCCAAAACGAAAAGAGAAATGAGACGATTACGAGTTTTTGTAAAGGCGCAGGTCATCCAACCATCAGTGATGATGGTAACAATCTACATATTATCCGGTGCTTTTTCAGCATCAATTTCTGCGATTCAGGGCTCAGACTTCATAGCAATTAATAGTATTAAGTTTCTTCCAAGTTTTTGCTACTTCCAGGAATGTTTTTGATTGGTGCACATCTAAGTTTTCTCAGTCGGGATCTTCAATGGGAGCTGTAACTACTTTGGATGCCTGTAGCACTTAGCGTTGTAACTCATTCGGATATCAGTATTCCTGCATGTGGTGTTGTGGTTGAGTGGAGTTGTGCGAGAATAATCTTTCCTTTATTTCAGATACTTCTGTAGCAGGCAGTAGTTACCGGAACAACGATTAAAAGAGAAGTTTAAAGAGAGTGTTTGTGTATTTTTTAGTGCCAGCGGTTATTACTCTGATTATTTTGTTCTTTATACCAATTAAATGTGCAATTTCTGAATCATCAAAGCATCCCTATTTTTAATTTGCTTCCAATCATTATGGTAATCATTCTTTCGGTGAAGGGAGTAAGTGTGATTCCGGTTCTAGCAATGGAACACTACTATCATTTATTGTTGGATATGCTGAAGGAATGTTTACTATTGCGGAATTTCTAACTGCAATTCATGCTGGAATGATTAGGCTTGAGGAGATGGCTTTAATTGCGGTTGCAGCCGGTGGGTTAATTGGGATAGCTCAGGATAATAATGGTATTGAGTGGATATGTCAAAAGATTTCTCAGCATTCACAGAATAAGAAATTTTTCTGCAATTTCAATTGCACTCACGACAATTCTTCTAGATATCCTGTAAACTGCAAAACTAACACTATGGCTATTATTACTTGTGCGACTGAGGTGCAAAGAAGATTTGTGAAGAACAAGACGTATCAAGAACAAAGGTAGCAACTATTCTTGGATATTTTTCAACAATCACAAATGGCATCGTTCCGTACGCAGGGCATTTAATGGCTGTGAGTGGGCTATCAAGAATTGCACCTATCAGTGTTATCCCATATGTTTTCTATGATTTGATAGGATTTATTACAGGTTTTCTATGGCTAATTATCCAGCCAGAAAAACATTTGATTTTGTAAAAGAAAAGGAGGAAAAGAAAGTGATTGATTTTGCAAATAGAAATGATGTAGATCTCGCAAAGTTTATGTTAAAGTTTGAAAATAGTTGCTTGGTATGAAGGTAGGTGAAGTTCGTATTTTGGATCGAAGAATCTATCCAATACGTACGGAGTTTGTTGTCTGTAAACATTATGAGGAAGTGGCAAAAGCAATTGCAGATATGGTTACACAATCTGAAGGTGCTATACTGCAGCGGCAATGGGAATGGCATTAGCGCTTACAGAAGCGAAAGATAGTATTTCGTACATATTCCGGAGTTTATTAGAAGAGCGTTTATACCTTATCTCATGCAAGACCCACAACATCAGCACAAATGGAAAGAATTGTTAATGGATCTGCTGAGCAAATGATTAATCAGGTTTAACAATGGTGGGGAGTTTTATCTGATTTAGTTGATACAGCTGAATTTGCTTATAACTACATCAATAATAATTGATGCGAAATGCACGATAATTGGGAAAAATATGGCTGATGTCATTCCTAATGATGGAACGATTTTGACACAGTGCTTTGCAGGTACGGTGGTTGGTACAATGCTCAGAGAATGTAATCGATCTGGGAAGAATGTAAAGGTATTCTGTGCAGAAACACGACCATATTTTCAAGGTGCTAGACTAACTGCAAGTGTTGCTTGTGATATAGGCTTTGATGTTACTGTAATTTGCGATAATATGCCGTTCTATACAATGAAGACAAAGAAGATAGATGTCTTCACATCAGCATCAGATGTAATTACGATGGATGGTTATGTGGTAAATAAAGTGGGAACTTCGCAGATTGCATTATGTGCACACATGTTAGGTATTCCGTATTATGTCACAGGAACACCAGATCAAGCGCATCCTGATATAAATTCTGTAGTTATTGAAGAGAGATCTGCACAATTAGTAAAAGAGTCGATGGGAATGCAGAATAACGATGGATAGGGGTGAAGGGATATTATCCTGCTTTTGACATAATAGCCCCAGAGTATGTGACTGGAATCGTAACAGATAAAGGAACTTATAATCCTGAGACAGTACATACATATTTTGATTGAGGTGATTTGCATATGTTAATGGAAAAAGAAAGACAGTTGCTGATTGAATATGGAAAGAAAAATGGTCAATGACCATCTTACTGCAGGCACAGGTGGAAACTTAAGTATCCTGACCGTTCAACAGACTTGCGGCAGTTAGTCCATCAGGCAGTGATTATTTTTGAAACGAAGCTAGAGGATATTGTTATTATGAATTTGATGGAGATGTAGTTGAAGGTACGTGCAAACCGTCTTCTGAACTGAATTTGCATATTGCCTTATATAAAAAGAAACCTGAAATTACAGCAGTAGTACATACCCATTCAACATATTGTATTGTTCTATCTACTTTGGATATGCCAACTCAAAGGCAGTTAATTATATCCTGCGGATGCTGAGTAGCCATCTGTTCCGGTAGTACTTATCGAAGATTTGCGACACAAGAACTTTGCGTGATGCAATATCCGATTCAGTTGGAATAGTAATGCATGTTTAATGGCAAATCACGGACTATCAGCTTGTGGAAAAGAACTTGCAGTCTACGCATATAGTCTTAGCGAGAGTGTGAGTGGATTGCAGAAATACAGTGGCGCAGTAATGTGTATTGGGAAGCCCAATATTATTAATGATAGAGAAATGATGGAAGTATTTAAAGATTTTGCTACTTATGGTCAACCTAAAAAGGGAGGAAAAGGTAAAATGATCGATTTTGAATATGTAAACTCGAGCTAGAATCATCTTTGGCGAAAAACCATACGAAAGAGTTGCAGAGCAATTAAAAACAAAACCAAGTAAGCTCACTTCTAATGGTATATAGTGGTGTAATATGTAAAGACGCTTGGTATTTATCATGAAGTTGAAAAGATCTGTAAAAATTTAGGTATAAAATTTGTATCAAAATGGAAGTGTAGTCTCAAACCCTAAAATTGAGCTTGTTAGGAACTTATTGAAGTTGGCAGAGAAAACAATACTGACTTTATTCTTGCAGTAGGTGGTGGATCTTCCGTTGATACAGCAAAAGGCAGTTGCACTTGGAATTAAGTATGATGGCGATGTTTGGGATTTCTTCTTGGTAGAGGCAGAAGCCAAGGGGCTCTTCCTATGGGGTGTAATTACTACAATTCCGGCATCTGGCTCCAGAAACATCTACACGCATCTATTATTTCAAATGGCTTAAGTAAGTTGGGCTTCGAAAGTGAGTTGATTATTCCGAGGTTTGCGGTAATGAATCCACACTATACAATGACATTACCTGCATATCAGACGGCTTGTGGTATATCTGATATTCTCAGTCATCTTTTGGAGAGATATTGGACAAATACAGATCATGTGATACAACAGATTATCTCATTGAAGTTGCTGTAGAGGGCTGTTCTACTAAATGGCGAACGTCTTGTGAAGAATCAACTGATTATAATGCTCGCGCTGAAATTCAGTGGCTTGCATCAATTGCGCATAACAATCTGTTGAATACAGGCAGACAAGATGACTGGGCATCGCATAGAGTAGAACACGAGGTTAGGTGCATCAGTATGGTGTTACACATGGTGAAGGCATGGCACAGCTGCATGTTGGCATATGTAAAAGTATTGTGCTGAAAATCATCCTAAGAAGATGGCTCAATTTGCAAAATAGAGTCTTTGATATCGATTATGCTAACTATTCAGAAAAGGATATGGCACTTGTATTAGCTTGAAGTAGAACAGTTCTATAAGAAACTAAATTTAAAAACAACATTAACAGAAATGAATATTGATGAGACACATTTCTCTGAAATGGCTGATCGTGACACAAGAACGGTACATACAGTTGGACACTATTATCCTTTAGATAAAGAAACGCTTTATTGAGTATTGAAATTGGCACTTTAACACACATGCACTATGCGAGTATTAAAAATTTTGATATTGCAAATGGAGATGGCTGCCGTGTAACTTTATTTGTATCTGGCTGTACAAATTGTTGTGAAGGCTGTTTCAACCGGAGACATGGGATTTTTATCATGACAACTATACACAAAGGAAACAGAAAATCAAATTATAAATCTCCTACGAAATCAGAATATAGATGGAATTACATTATTGGGAGGAGAACCTTTTGAGCCAACGAATCAAATAGAACTTGTAAAGTTGCTCAGAAGATTTAAACAAGAATTTCCTAGAAAAAGAATGTTTGGTGTTTCACAGGTTTTGTCTATGATAGAGATTTAATGAAGGGTCAGAGAAAATATACTACTGTAACGGATGAGATGTTATCATATATTGATATTTTAGTTGATGATCTGGTTTAAACTAGAGGAAAAAGACCCTTCACTATGGTTTAGAGGATCTAGAAATCAAAGAGAGTTATCAACATGAAGGAAACATATAAAAATGGGTTAATAATCCTATATCATGAGATAGAGCTGGCTGTGGCAAAACCTTCAACTAAAAGTTAAGGTTTTACCCAGTCCCTGATGATTTTTATGAGATAGTACAGCTTTGTGTAAGCATTTAATATTTTCCCATTTTTGTAGGTACACTTCTTTTATATAGGTAGTAATCATTCTTGCAACTATTCAGATATTAAAACATCTGGTAGAGATATGCTCCAATACAGGTTCCAATTGTATTTTGTGATGACATCACTGATATCACTAACTTTATCAAAGGATAGTAATGGTTGTAGGAATTTCAATATAGGTACTAAATAGGAACTGCTAGAATTGTTTGTATTGGTGTGCGTTTTACATTTT
>BNJU01004565.1_pt1 | contig 83611 bp, 141 predicted proteins | sample 8539281 | NCBI WGS metagenome assembly BNJU01 (sample SAMD00202456, study PRJDB9452) | human saliva metagenome | isolation source: human saliva | place: Japan | reverse complement strand
TGGAGGAGCAATTGATTATTCGCTACTTTTAGATGGATTGATGGCTGAAAGAGAGCAAGGAATCACGATTGATGTGGCTTATCGTTATTTTACGACAAATAAACGTAGCTTTATTGTGGCTGATACGCCAGGGCCATGAAGAATATACAAGAAATATGGCGGTTGGAGCTTCATTTGCCGAAGTTGCAATTTTGCTTTTTAGATGTTACAAAAGGTGTACTTGTTCAAACTAGAAGACACGCAAGAATTTGTTCAATGGTCGGAATACGTCATTTCGTTTTTGCAGTAAATAAAATGGATTTAGCAAATTATAGCGAAGAGAAATTTAATAAAATTGTCGACGAAGTAAAGGAATTGGCAAAAGAATTGAAATTGGAAAATATAAAAATAATTCCTGTAAGTGCGACTGAAGGAGATAATGTTACTAAAAAAATCAGAAAAATATGCCTTGGTATAAGGAAGAAAGCATTATCGAATATTTGGAAACAGTTGATGTAACAGAAGATACTAAAAAAATTCTGATTTTTTTATGTACCAATTCAAAGAGTTTGCCGTCCAAATCACGAATTTAGAGGATTCCAAGGGCAAATTGAAAGTGGTTTTGTAAAAAGTTGGAGAAGAAATTGTTGTGTTACCAAGTAATGAGACTGCAACTGTGAAAACAATTTTAAATGGAGATAGAAATGTGGAAGAGGCATTTTCAGGACAAGCTATTACGATTCAGTTAGATAAAGAAGTAGACGTGAGCCGTGGTTCTGTTATTACAAAAAAACAAAAAAATCTTCCAGTTTCAAAAATCGGTTGAAGCTGCATTATTATGGATGGATGATGATAAGTTAATTGTTGGAAAAAGAATATTTGGCAAAAACTTGGAACAAAGAAACTACCTGCAATATTGAAGGAAATTGTTTATAAAATTGACGTTAATACTGGAGAAAAAAATTAAAACACAAAGTATTACAAAAAAATGAAATTGCTCTTTGTAAAATTGAATTTTCAGATAAAGTTATTGTTGATTTATTTAAGAAAAAAATAAGACTTTGGGAGAATTGATATTAATTGATAGACTTTCTCATCAAACGGCTGCTGCGGGAGTAGTGGAAAATATTGATACGACTGGAGAAAAACCATATTTTGAAAAAGATGATATAAAAATTGGTGGATATATTTTTGAAGAATTGTATTTTGATTTTGAAAAATGCGAGAATGTCTAAAGAAGAAACAGGAGAAAAAAACATATCATGTAGGCGATATTGTACCTCAAACAGGAGATAGCTTTTGAGTATCCGCAATATTTTGACATTATTTCACTTGAAAGTGAAGCGGCAGTTTTAGTTAGAGATCGTAAGATTTTTGATATTGTGAAATTGGAAGATTACCACTTTACAGGGCTTCCAGTGCTAGATGAAGCAGGATTTGGATTGCAGATAAAAAAACGAGAGAAGATATGAAAAAAATTACCTTGCAGACCATAATCAAAAATAAAAAAATAAAGTGGAAATTCACAAAAAAATGGGCGAAATTTGAAACTTATAGAAGAATAGTAAGTGGAGATAGTTTTTACGTGATTTAAAAAAATTATTAAATAAAAAAGGGAAAGGAGAAAGGAAATATGCTAAAAAAACTGAAAGTACCAGTGATATTTGTTGCAATTATAATTTTACTTTATTTTGTGGGAATTATGCGACAAAACAGTAAAATTGGGAAGAATAAGCAAAAAATGGAAATTGTGAATGTTTCCTATGATCCTACCCGTGAATTGTACGAGAGATATAATGGGCTGTTTAAGGCATATTACAAGGAAAAGTATGGAAAGGATGTGAATATTATCCAGTCACACGGAGGGTCAGGATCGCAAGCACGTTCAGTAATTGAAGGTCTTGATGCAGATGTTGTGACATTAGCTTTGGAAAATGATGTAGCACTTCTTGAGAAAGTAGATTTGCTAGAAAAAGGCTGGGTAGATAAATTTCCAGGCAGTTCTTCTCCGTATACCTCGACAATCGTTTTTTTCTTGTAAGAAAAGGAAATCCACAAAAATATCAAAGGATTGGAAGGATTTAGCAAAAAAAGGAGTAAAAAGTAATAACACCTGATCCAAAAAGTAGTGGAGGAGCTTGCTGGAATTTTTTGGCAGCATGGTCATATGGACTTGAAAAATATGGAAAAGATGAAAATAAAATAAAAAAAGTTTTTGTAAAGAGCATTTATGATAATGTGGCTGTAATGGATTCAGGGAGCAAGGGCAGCGACTACAACTTTTGTGGAAAAATAATCAGGGAGATGTGTTAATTGCATGGGAAAAATGAGGCGATTGCAACGGTTAAGGAATATCCTGACAAATATCGAAATTGTTTATCCAAGTGCGAGTATTTTTAGCTCAGCCGACAGTCGCAGTAGTCGATAAAATCGCAAAAAAATGATGGAACGTATCAAATAAGCACAGAATACTTGAAATATCTATATTCTGAAAAAGGCACAAGAAATAATCGCTGAAAGTGGTTATAGACCTTATGATCAAAAAAAGTTTTAAAAAAATATGGAAATAAATTTGATTTAAAAGATGAAATTGACGAAAAATAGATAATTTTTGGTGGATGGAAAAAAAGCATATGAGAAATTTTTTTCAATGAAGGTGCGTTTATTTGATAAAAATTTATGAAAAATTAAAAAAATAAAAAGGTTTTTAAATTGAAAGGAGTGAAAAAAATGAAAATATTAGCTTTAAAAAAAGAAAAGAAAAAAACTGTAATTCCAGGTTTTGGACTGACATTTGGAATATCACTGGCAATGTTGTCAATTTTTAATATTGATACCGCTAGCCTCAATATTAGTCTATTCCTTTCGATTGTCACCTTCTGAATTTTTGGCAGCTTATAACAGAAAAGGCAGTTTTAAGTGCACTTTTTACAAGTGTCGGTTGTTCATTCATTGCCGCCATTATAAATTGTATTTTCGGAGTAATTTTGGCGTGGGTACTTGTAAAATACGATTTTTTTGGAAAAAGGTTTTTAGATGGAATGTTGGAATTGCCTTTTGCCTTGCCTACTGCGGTTGCAGGAATTACGCTTTCAAAAATGTATTCTGATACTGGAATTGTTGGAAGATACTTTGCAAAATTTGGAATAAAAATTTCATACACTCACATTGGAATAATAATTGCATTAATTTTCGTTGGAATTCCTTTCGTGGTAAGGGCAGTTCAGCCGATATTAGAAAAATTAGATAATCAGTACGAAGAAGCGGCGTACATATTAGGTGCAGATAGAAAAACAACTTTTTGGAAAGTAATTTTTCCAGAGATAAAACCTGCACTTTTGACAGGATTTGGACTTGCATTTTCGAGAGGAATTGGAGAATATGGAAGCGTAATTTATATTTCAGGAAATAGCCTAAAAGAGCATACACAAGTTATTTCCTACGTAATTATGCAAAAAAATTAAATTATGTTGACTATCCTTCAGCAACTGTTATAGCTTTTAGTAATGCTAATATTTTTCATTCATACTTTTATTTTTTTAATAAACTTAGTTCAAATGAACCAATTTAAGCGAACAAACAATATTTAGGAAGGGGAAAGCAATGGATAAAAAAAATAACACGATAAAATATGTATTAATAACAATAAGTTTACTATTTGTTGGAATTATGCTAGTATTGCCACTAATAGCAATTATCATAAATTCACTTCAAAAAAGGCTGGGCATTTTTACATAAAAAAAGCCTAACTGACAAATACGTTTTTATCAGCCTTTGAAAGTGACGATAATTGCAACAATTTCAGCACTAATTATAAATACTTTTTTTCGGAATAACAGCAGCATGGCTTCTCACAAAATTTTCTTTTCGTGGGAAACATATTTTAGCCACGCTAATAGACATCCCTTTCTCAATTTCACCAGTAATTGCAGGTCTTGCTTTCATTATGACCTTTGGAAGAATGGGTTGGGCAGCACCGTATATTACGGCATTGAATAAATTTTTTGTATTAGATATAAAAATAGTGTTCGCAATTCCAGGAGTAATTTTAGCAACTGTTTTTGTAACGTTTCCATTTATTTCAAGGGAAATAGTTCCAATCTTGAATGCACAAGGAAAAGATGAGGAAGAAGCAGCGGCACTAATGGGAGCAGATGGATTCACAATTTTTAGAAAAATAACATTACCACATATAAAATGGGGATTACTTTATGGAATAATTCTTTGTACAGCAAGAGCATTAGGAGAATTTGGTGCAGTAAATGCACTTTCAAAAGCAAGAGGAGGAACTTTCACATTGCCACTAGAAATAGATGCACTTTATTTATCAGGTTCATCAGAGTCAATAACAGCAGCTTTTGCAGTATCTTCACTTTTGGTACTTATTTCAATAATAATTTTGATTATTAAAAATATTGTTGAACATAAATCTGTTAAAAAAGGGATTTAATAAAAAAATAATTGCAAATTTGAACTAGAAAAATATATAATTGTATATGTAATTGTAATTTTATAACAAATTCAAATTTCTAAAAAAATTAATCAAATGAAAAAAATAGAAATTTGAATAAATAGCCGTAGCTTTTAAGTTTGATTTCAAAACGGCGTTACTATTAAAGTAAAATAGTTATAAAATTTCTTAATTTTGGAGGGAAAAATGACAAAAAATATGAAAACAATGGATGGTAACCAAGCTGCAGCTCACATAGCTTATGCATTTACGGAAGTTGCTGGAATTTATCCAATCACTCCGTCATCAACTATGTCAGAGCATGTAGACCAATGGGCATCATACGGGAAGGAAAACTTATTCGGAACACAAGTGAAAGTTGTAGAAATGCAGTCAGAAGCCGGAGCAGCAGGAATTGTACACGGTTCGTTACAAGCTGGAGCTTTAACTACGACATTTACTGCATCTCAAGGATTACTATTGAAAATACCTAATATGTACAAAATAGCAGGAGAATTGCTACCAGGAGTAATGCACGTGGCAGCAAGAGCTATTTCAACACAGGCATTATCAATATTTGGAGATCATCAAGATATTTATTCAGCAAGAATGACAGGTTGGACAATGCTTGCAACAAGCTCGGTTCAAGAAGTAATGGACTTAGCAGGAATCGCACATTTAGCAGCAATTAAATCAAGAGTCCCTGTTATGCACTTTTTTGATGGTTTCAGAACATCACACGAAATAAATAAAGTGGAAGTTATGGATTACGATTTTCTTGAAAGTTTACTTGATAAAAAAGCTGTTAGAGAATTTAGAGAAAGAGCATTAAATCCAGAAAAACCAGTAACAAGAGGAACAGCACAAAATGATGATATTTATTTCCAAGCAAGAGAAGCTCAAAATAAATTTTATGAAGCTGTACCAGATATCGTAAACGATTACATGAAAAAAATTAGCGAAAAAACAGGAAGATATTATGCACCATTTGTTTATTACGGAGCTGAAAATGCTGAAAGAGTTATTGTTGCAATGGGTTCTGTAAACGAAACAATTAAAGAAGTTGTAGATTATTTAAATAAAAAAGGAGAAAATGTAGGAGTGCTAAACGTTCACTTATACAGACCTTTTTTTCAAGCAAATATTTCTTTCGATGCAATGCCAAAAAGTGTGAAAAAAATTGCCGTACTTGACAGAACAAAAAGAGCCAGGAGCATTAGGAGAGCCATTATACATGGACGTAAAAAGCACTTTATTACGGAAAAGAAAAATGCACCTGAAATTGTAGGTGGAAGATACGGATTGTCATCAAAAGATACAACACCTGAACAAATTGTAGCAGTATTCAAAAAAATATTGCACAAAAAGAGCCTAAAAATAATTTTACAATAGGAATTGTTGATGACGTTACATTTACATCACTTGCACTTGAAGAAGAAGTTTTCACAGGAAATGAAGATGTGAAAGAGTGCCTATTTTACGGACTTGGTTCAGATGGAACTGTTGGAGCTAATAAAAATTCAATAAAAATTATTGGAGATAAAACAGACTTGTATGCACAAGGTTATTTTGCGTACGATTCTAAAAAAGCAGGAGGAGTGACAAGATCACATTTGAGATTCAGTAAAGATCCAATACACTCAACTTACTTAGTTACAAGACCAGGTTTTGTAGCTTGTTCAGCACCTGCATATCTTGGAAAATACGATATGATTTCTGGATTAAAAGAAGGAGGAACATTCCTATTAAACACAATTTGGGATAAAGAAAGATTAATTCCAAGTATTCCAAATGAAATTAAACGAGAATTAGCTAGAAAAAAAATTAAATTTTTCATTATAAATGCTACAAAATTAGCTAAAGAAATTGGATTAGGAAACAGAACAAATACAATTATGCAATCAGCATTTTTCTATCTTTCAGAAGTAATTCCACATGAAGAAGCAAAAGAGTATATGAAAGAATATGCAGAAAAAAGTTACGGAAGAAAAGGAAAAGACGTAGTTCAAAAAAACTGGAATGCTATTGACAGAGGAATTGACGGTTTAGAGCAAGTGGAAGTATTGCCAGAATGGGCAGACCTTGAAGTAAACGAACAAATTATCGAAGCAGCAAAACCTGAATTTATCAAAAAAATTGTAGACCCAATTAACCATATGAAAGGTAACGAATTACCAGTTTCATCAATCATAGAAACAGGAATGGTAGACGGAACTTTTCAACCAGGAACTGCAAATTACGAAAAAAGAGGAGTAGCGTCAGAAGTACCAGAATGGCAACCAGATATGTGTATACAATGTAATCAATGTGCCTATGTTTGTCCACACGCTGTAATACGACCATTTTTATTAGATAAAGAGGAAATGGAAAAAGCACCAGAAGGAATGCCAACAATAAAGGCTTTGGGACGTGGAATGAATGAGTTGAATTATAAAATTCAAGTATCGCCTTTGGACTGTACAGGATGCAGTGCCTGTGTGGATGTGTGTCCTGCACCACGTGGAAAAGGCTATTGTCATGAAATCTACTCAATCTCAAATTGAGAAAAAAATGAAATTGAATATACAGATTATTTATTTAACAATGTTTCATATAAAGATAAAATTTTAGGAAAAAATACAGTAAAAGGTTCACAATTTGCAAAACCGCTATTTGAATTTTCTGGAGCTTGTGCTGGTTGTGGAGAAACACCGTATATTAAGTTGGTGACACAGTTATTTGGAGAAAGAATGATGGTTGCAAATGCAACTGGATGTTCTTCGATTTATGGTGCTTCTACTCCTTCAACACCATATACAACTGCTCAAAAATGGTTGCGGACCTGCATGGGCATCTTCACTATTTGAAGACAATGCTGAATATGGATACGGAATGTTTCAGGCTATAAATACAATTCGACACAGAATTTTGAAGAGAATGGGAGAAATAAAAGAAGATGTTTCACCTAAACTTGCAGAATTATTTATTTCGTTTGAAGAAAACTTTGATGATGGAGATAAAGACTACAGAAATTCGTGATGAATTAGTAGCAGCGTTAGAAAAAAAGAAAAATTCTGAAAAATACAAATGAAAAAAAGTAAAAAAATAATATTTCTGAAATATTAGAATTAAAACAATACTTAATCAAAAAATCTATCTGGATGTTTGGTGGAGATGGATGGGCCTATGACATAGGATTTGGTGGACTTGACCATGTTCTAGCCTCTGGAGATGATGTAAACATACTTGTACTTGATACAGAAGTTTACTCAAATACAGGAGGGACAATCATCAAAATCTTCAAGAACTGGAGCAGTTGCAAAATTTGCAGCCTCAGGAAAACCAGCCAAGAAAAAAGATTTAGCCGCAATATTAATGACTTACGGAAATATCTACGTTGCCAAAGTATCAATGGGAGCAAACCAAAATCAGACATTAAAAGCAATAAGAGAAGCTGAAGCTTATCCAGGACCATCAATAGTAATAGCTTATTCACCTTGTATTGAACATGGTATAAAAGCGGGTATGGGTAAATTCCAGACAGAAGAAAAATTAGCAACAGAAGTAGGATATTGGCCAATTTTTAGATTTGATCCAAGATTAGCCGAAAAAGGTAAAAATCCATTGCAATTGGATACAAGAAATCCAGCTTGGGAAAAAAATATGAAGAATTTTTTTACTAGGAGAAAGAAGATATGCAACTTTAGCTGCAGAATTTCCTGAAAAAGGCAAAAAGAATTGCTGGAAACAAATTTGAAAAAAATGCTAAGGATAACTGGAATTATTATAAACGTATGGCGGCAATGGATTATTCAATAGAAGAATAAGTATATAATTTTGATTAAAATAAAATTTAAAATTTTTTTAATATAAAAATCCCCTTTATTTTAGGGGGATTTTATTATTTTGGGGAAAAATATTTAAGATGAGCAGCATTTATTTTGATAAAAAAATGTGGTAAAATTATTAAGTATTCAGGTAAATAATTTATTAATTTGTGATCTTTTCGGAAATGTAAGTTATTAATTTGAATATTTAAAGAGAGAGTTGTAATTATAAAAAAATAAAGTTTAAAAATAAGAGGGGAAAAAATTATGAGAAGAACTAAATGGGCTGAAAAAAATTATTCCTAATCCACGACAGGAAAGAGAATATATTGAAAGGGACAATAAACAAAGTTTTGATGATAAAACAAAAAGGATAAAAAAAGCGGAAATAAAAAAACAAATTATGGAAAAATTCAAATTTGGGTTCCCTGATTGATAATGATATTTTTGAAAAATACTTTATTCACGGGGCATAACAACTGAGAAAGGAAGTGATTGAGTTTTTAAATCCTAAAATGGAGAAATATTCAAGATCCTTATGGGCTGCAGGATATGGAAAAAGACGGTTTTGGAAATTGAAAAGGGCGATAGAGGAGCAGAAAGAAATATCTGGATATTTGGGGATTATGATGTAGATGGGATTACTTCAACTTCGATTTTGTATATGGCACTAAAGGAGCTTGGGGCTGAAAATGTGAATTATTATATTCCGATTCGGGATGAAGGATATGGTCTGAATAACGAGGCTTTGAAGAAAATAAAAGATTCGGGGGCAGATTTAGTAATTACTGTAGATTGCGGGATTACGGCATTTCCGGAAGTGGAATTTGCAAATTCTATAGATTTGCCGATAATTATTACAGATCATCATAATTTGCATGGTGGAAAAGTTCCGGCTGCTGTTGCAGTTGTTAATCCAAAACGTTTTGAAAATGAATTTTCATTTGAGTTTCTGGCGGGAGTTGGGACTATTTTCATGGTAATTCTTTGTCTTTATGAAAGAATCGGGAAAAAGGCAAAAGCATATAAATATCTTGATTTGGTGGCAATTGGAACAGTTGCAGACATTGTGCCGCTGGTGGAGGAAAACAGGATTTTGACAAAATTTGGTCTGGAGCAGCTTAGCCGTTCTAAAAATAAGGGGCTTAGATTTTTGCTCTACAAGCTGTTTAGTACCCAAAATTCGGATTTTAATGAGAAAACTGAATACAATTCGTATGATGTGGGCTTTATCATAGCGCCTGTCTTTAATGCGGCTGGAAGGCTTAAAAGATGCAAAAATGGTTGTAAAATTGCTAATTTCTGATAATGACAGGGAAATTGAGATAATCGTAAAGGAACTTATTAATAAGAATTTTCGAGCGGAAAGAACTGCAGAATGAAATTGTGGAGAAAGTGGAAAAGCATATTGAAGAAAGCGATCTGAAGGAAGATTATGTAATTGTAGACTATTCACCTGAATATCACCACGGAGTAATTGGTATAGCGGCTTCCAAAATTGTGGATAAATATTACAAGCCTGCGATTATCATTGAAGTGAAAGGAAGATGAAGGGATAGCGGTTGGATCTTGCCGAAGTATCGGGAATTTTAATATTTTGGAGGCGTTGCAGTCGATGCCTGAACTTTTTTTGAAGTTTGGAGGACATTCTGGAGCAGCTGGATTTACGATTGGAATAAAAAATTTGGAATTATTTAAGGAAAAAATTAATAAATTTGCAAAGACAAAACTGAAGGAAGAGGATTTTGTGAAAAATAATAGAAATTGACAAGCAAATTCCGATTCAAAAGGTTTCTTATGAATTTTTTCAAGTGATAGAACTTTTAAAAGCCGTTTGGCTTTCGAAATCCAATGCCAACTTTCAGGACAAATAATGTACTTTTTGAAAAATATAAAGTTCATTGGAGAAAAATAAGAATCATATAATGTTTGATATAAAGCAGAAAGGATTTTTTTAGCAGAAATGCTGTCTGGTTCAATTCTGGAGAATATTTTAAGAAACTGAATGAAAAATCTGTTTTATGATATTGTTTACAAGTTAAAGACAGAAATGTTTCAAGATAGATATTATACAAAGGTGTATATTGAAGATGTAAAAAGTATCGCAGTTAAAAAGATGATACTTTTTTTCCTATTATCATTCTCTTTTTAATACATCTTTTTCCAATGAAGTCAATTTTTTTATACAAATATTGAGCTGGATTTAGAAAAGAAAATTACGATGAAAATGGAATTTGATCAAGTTTCACTTTTTTTCAGGGGAGAAAAATTTATTGGACGGCTTGATTACAGTGTTTCAAATCTGCTAATACTATTGAAACCAGTATTATAATTGGAATTTTACTGTGAAAAAAATTGAGGATGTGAAGCAGACTGCCAGTCATAGCATTGTAAATATTTTTGATAAAAAGGGATTACAGCTTTAAATGCTACGATCATACGCAGGTTGGAATTTTTAGGAAAAATAAAGGAATTTCTGATTGGAAAAAAATGGAATATAATACTCAAACTAAAAAAATTTACTTTCACAATTTTTTTAGACAAAAATAAAAAAACTTAATTGTAAAAAAATATATTTAATGAAGATGAAAAATATAAATATAAAATGTCGAACTTTGAGAACTTTTTGCTTACAATTGGGATTTATTATAAAAAAATAACTGATAAAAAAAGTCAAATTGTAATAAGTTTCAGAAAAAGAAGCCAGTTTTTAATAATTTTATAAAATCGTATTTTTGACATAAATGAAGAATATTCGGAAAAATGATTATCCATTTACATTGTTTTACAATTATAAAGATACGCAAGAGCTGGAAAAATATTATAAAGTCGGATTTTAGCCTGCAAAAATGAAATTAATTATGAGATTGATGAAAATGTTCAAAGTTCTGAGGTTAATGAAAATAGCGAAAGTTTTGAAACTAAGGAAGAGTTGAAACAGCTGGAATATAAGAAAAATCGAAGGAATTGAATTAAAAAAATAGTCAGGCAGAAAAATCAAAGTGAAGATCAGGAAAAATTTAGGTGAAAATGAAATTGAAGCTGAAAAAGAAAAATCAAGAATTTGGAAAAAGATTTTGTGTAATAGTAAATTCTGAAGACTTTATGATAAAAACTGAAAAATTTGGATGAAAGTAATATTAAAGAGCTGAATATTCAAATTGAAGTGCCTGAAAATGTAGTATTTTTACAGGATTCTACAAAAAAAGGAAAGAAAAAAATGCAAAAAAATATTTTTTTCTGGAATATTTGCCGATTGAGAAAAAAATTAAGTTGAAAAAAATTACTGGAAGATAGAGAAAAAAATTTTTTTCTGATTATTCAGTTAATGAGATTTTTATGAAAAATAAGGAGAAAAATGTATGAAAAAAATTAAAAAAAGGCTATTTTGGTTTACAATCCAAAAATCTGGAAATGCTAATATAATTTTTAAGCAATTTTGATTTAATCACGACAAAAACTGCTGGAAAAAAAGGGATTACATTGACACTTTATAGTATAAATAAGGATTATGACCTATTTACAGAAATTTTAAAAAAATGAAAAAAATATGATATTTTGATTTTTATCAGGTGGAGATGGAACATTAAGCCGTTGTTTAAGCGAACTTTATTCTAGAAATATTGAATTTCCAGAAGTTGCAATATTTCCGACAGGAACATCAAACGACTTTTGCAAAAAGCATTGAAAATTTGAAGAAAATATTGAAAAACTGGATAGAGAAAAATTACAGATAAAAAGTGCCAAAAAAATATTGATTTTTGGGTTAATTAATGGAAAAAAACGGTATTCTTGTCATCGTATGCTGGTGGACTGTTTACTAAAATTTCTTACAATACGGACAAGACATTGAAAAAAACGTTTGGAAAAATTGCCTATTACATGAATGGGCTTGGAGAACTTACAAATATAAAGACTTTTGACTTGGATATTGTGCTGGATGGGAATAAAACAATTAAGGAAAAGGCTATTTTATATGCAATTCTGAATGGAAAAAGTGTTGGCGGATTTGAAAATGTAATTGATGAAGCCAGTATGAATGACGGATTTATGGATATTTTAATCGTAAAAAACATTGATAATCCGATGGATATTCCAAAAATTCTAATCGACTTAATGAACAGCAATCTGACAAATAATGATTATATCCGAACTTTACAAGCCAAAAAATGTGAAATAAAAAAAGTTTCCGAAGAAATTAACGTAAGCATTGATGGAGAAGAAGGAGAAAAATATGGATGTAAAAATTGAGTTTATTAGCGGAAAATTAAAAAAATTTTTTTGTTAAAAAAATGAGATAATAATTTTAAATAAAAAAACTGTTCAGGTTAGTGTAAAAATTAAAAAAATGCGAGAAAAAGGGCTTTATTCTTTAACAAAAGATAGCAAGAAGTCTCCGACTTCTATAAGTGGGAGATGAATTGCTTTTTTTGTAAAAAAATTGAAAAAAAGGGTATATCCATGATACAATTTTTGTATAAAAATATCGAAGAGAAATAATTAAAAAAATAATATTCAAAAATCAAAAAGGAGGTGTAATTTTGTGAAATATAATTTAGCATTCAAATACAGGATTTATCCAAATAAGGAACAAGAATTATTGATAAATAAGACTTTTTGGATGTGTTCGTTTTGTTTACAATACTATTTTTGTATACTGCGAATAAATTTTATGAAGAAACTGGAAAAAAATAAAAATAATTACACCTGCTAGTTTGAAAAAGTGAAAATCAATTTTTTTAAAGGAAGTGGACAGCTTGGCACTTTCAAATGCCCAATTGAATGTAAAACGATCGTTTACGAATTTTTTTCAGAAGAGAGCGAAATTTCGAGGTTCAAATCTAAAAAGAATAATGTTAAAAAGTTACACGACAAATTGTGTGAACAATTCGATACGAATTGAGGAAAACAAATATTTGGTTTTACCAAAATTGAAAAAGAATAAAATTAAAAATATCATAGAGAAATACCGAAGGATTACAAGATAAAGTCAGTAACATTGACAAACAGTAATGGAAATTACTATGTTTCTGTTTTGACAGAATTTGAAAAAGAAATTCAAAAAAATGTCAAGTAATGATAAAGTGATTGGACTTGATTTTTTTCAATGTCTGAATTATTTGTCAGTTCTGAAAACCAAAGAGCTGATTATCCAAAAATATTTTAGGATGTTGGAAGAAGAATTGAAAAAAATTACAGAAATCATTATCGAGAAAAAGTGAAATTTTCTAAAAAAATTGGTATAAACAAAAAAAGCGAAAAATATCAAAAATTGCATGAATATATCAAAAATTGTCGAAGAGATTTTTTGCATAAATTATCGAAAAAATTATCTAAAGAGTATAATGCTGTAGTTGTTGAGGATTTGAATATGAAAGGGATGAGCCAGGCATTAAATTTTGGAAAAAGTGTAGGAGATAATGGATGGGGAATGTTTTTGAGAATGCTTGAGTATAAACTGATATTTTTAGGAAAGCAATTTTTGAAGATAGATAAGTGGTTTCCATCGTCGAAAACTTGTAGTAAATGTGGAAATGTTAAAGAGAAACTGGAATTATCAGAAAGAAGTTATAAATGTGAGTGCTGTGGAATTGAAATTGATAGAGATTACAATGCTGCATTGAATATAAGAAATGTTGGAAAAAGAAATAATGGAATATTAGAAAAAAATAAAAAAACAGGGCAGGGACTGTCCGAAGAGCTTGGTAAATATATTTGGCTAGCAAAAAGCAGGTACTTCCCAAGAAGCTCCCGCTTCTAAAAAGCGGGAGTAGTTCACTTGAATAGGACTTTTTTTGTATAAATTTGTTGCAAGGGTAAAAAAATTAAAATATGAAATGTCAGATTATGATAAAAAAAGAAAATTTAAATTTTTTTAATAAATTTTTTTATAAAAAATGTTTTGAATTTTTTTACAAAAAAATATGGTATAGTTATAGTATATAAAAAAATTTAGAAAGGTATGGAGGAAAAAAATTATGAATGGATATTTTAGTCTTGTTTTTACATGCACACTTGCCGTATGTAAGACATCCAGAGTATGAAGAATTTTTTTAGAAGAAGATTGGTTATATGAAGCGATTACGGAAACGTATATCCCTTTTACTTGAAATGTTTGAAAAATTTAACGAGAGATAACATTCCTTGAATATAACTATCACAATGTCTGGAACACTTGTAAATATGCTAAATGATGGTTTATTGCGTGAAAGATATCTTCGTCATATGAATAAATTAGTTGAATTCTGTGAAAATGAAGTGGAAAGACTAAGTCCATATCCTGACATGCTAAATGTTGCAAAACATAATTTATGGTTCAATACGAGAGCAAGACAAGTATTTGAAGAAAAGTACAACAAAGATTTAGTGGGGGCATTTAGAAAATTTCAAGATCAGGGTAACTTAGAAATCATTCCAGTTACAGCGACACATGGATTTTTACCAGTTATGAAAGACTATCCTGAAGCAGTAAACGCTCAAGTGCTTATGGCAAAAAAAGATTATATTAAAAATTTTGGAAGAGATCCGAAGGGAATTTGGCTAGCTGAATGTGCCTATTATCCAGGACAAGATAAGTTCTTGGAAAAACACGGAATAAGATACTTCCTAGTTGATGCGCATGGAATTATGCATAGTGATCCACGTCCAGTTTATGGTATTTATTCACCAGTTTACACTAAGAATTATGTAGCTGCATTTGCCAGAGATTTGGAATCATCAGAACAAGTTTGGAGTTCTGAATCAGGATATCCAGGAGATGGACTTTACCGTGAATTCCATAAGGATGCAGGATATGAACTAGATTATGAACTTGTAAAACCTTACTTGCACAGTGATGGAGTAAGAAGAAACATAGGAATAAAATATCATGCAATAACAGATAAGAAAGGAACTTATAAAGCAGTTTATAATCCGCAGGCAGCAGCAGATAGAGCAAAAGAACATGCTTATAACTTTGTATTCAATCGTTCAAAACAGATTGAATATCTTGCTTCAAAAAAATGAAATATAGAAAACCTATCGTAGTGTCACCTATGATGCTGAATTATATGGACACTGGTGGTACGAAGGGCCCTATATTCCTAGAATGGGTATTCAGAGCAATAGCTGAATCTGATTTTTTTCTACAATAACACCATACAAATATTTACAAAAAAATACCCTACAAAACCAAATAGTTGACGTAAGTATGTCAAGCTGGGGAGCAAACGGTTATTACGATGTTTGGATAGATGGTTCAAATGACTATGCGTACAGACATTTACATAAAGCTGCACAAAAGATGATAGAACTGGCAAATGGAAGAGAACCTTACAACGAATTGGAATACAGAGCATTAAACCAAGCTGCGAGGGAATTGTTAATAGCACAAACTTCTTGCTGGGAATTTATAATGTATACTGGAACAATGGTCGGTTATGCTCACAAGAAAATAAGTGATCACATTCATAGATTATTCAAAATTTACGAAGATTACAAAAATGGCAATCTGGATGAAAGCTGGTTAAGAGAAATTGAAAGTAGAGATAATATTTTCCCAGAAATGGATTATAGAATTTATAGAAGTGATTGGTTGTAATTATTGAAAGTGGAGATATATATGAAAAATAAAAAGTATTAATATGTTTATTATTGTCATCAATTTTTACAATGGCACAAATACCGAATGTTTGGACTTGGGATTATGAACAAGGTTCAGAAATATTTGCGATTAGTAATAAACAGAATTATATTTTTGGATATTTCTTGCAATGTTCAGTCTTTTTAATACAGAAGGGGATCATAGTGTTACTTTATATAAAGATAATTATGATAAACTTATTTCGTCAGCTCCAGATATTGAATTTTTTTAATTGATGGAAGTGCATATTATCCTCTAAGCATGAGATCAACTACTAGAAAAGGTGCAGAAATGTGGACGGAATTTATGGAGGCATTATCATCTGCTACAGAAATAGAAGTTTATAAAGATGGAAATATCATTACAACATTTAAACCTAGTGCAAGAAGTACTGAAAAAAATAAGTGAAAAATATGCGTCAATGTGAAATTTTTTGAACCTTTGATCTGGGATTAAATAATTTAAAATATAAAACTATAAGAATCTCTTGAAAGAATAAAAAAATGTGCATTTTCAGATTTTTTTAGATGTACATTATGAAAGTACTTTTGAAGAGATTCTTTTTATTTGTTAAAAATAATAATTAAATATAATAGAAAGAGAGAAGAAGATGGAAAAAAATAATAGGAATAAATCCAGTAATAGAAGTGTTGAAATCTGATAAGAATATTGAGAAACTGGAGGTTTATAAGAAGATAAGGAAGGAAACAATTAAGGAAATATTGAATTTGGCAAGTAAAAAGAAATATAAAAAAATATTTTTATTAAATAGTGCAAGAACACTCACAACTTTAGTCGTGAGATGAATTGCACGAAAATTTTAGTAAGCATATAGGGAAACTTATATGTAGACACGGAGCAAAACCGTGCAACAAAGAAACTGAATTGCTGGGAACTCTTAAAGTTAGTATAACCACAACATAATACCTTCGTTCAAATATGGTATAAGTGTGAAGGTAGCGAAAGCAGAAAAAATATACTAGATGGTGCAAGGTTAAATCCTAAACATTATGATAATAGACAATCAGCAGCTAATCCTGAAAAGGAAAGTTCAACGACTATCCCTCGTGAGGGGAGTACAATACAAGCGATAGGTATTGGAAGTGGTTTCGCCTAAGTCCTTGAAATAGGATATGGATAAGATATAGTCTGTGCTTGTTAGAGATAACAAGAAGTTCAAGGCTAATCTCCTTAACTTATTAAGGAGTATACATGCCATGAGAACTGCATAAGTAGTAGCGCACTTATGTGAACGACGCTTCCCACTGTTGTGGGGTTTTAAAAAAACTTTAAAAAAATATTTAAAAAAATATTACTTTTTTTTGACAGATAAAAATGTAGAATACATGGTATAATATCTCTGATGAAAAGGAGGCGATTATATATGTATTTAACTTTAAAACAACAAGTAAAAACATCTTAGTAAAAAAAGAGTTTAGAAATTTAAAATATTTATCTCATATAGCCAAGAACTTAGCTAATGAAGCTATATATAATATTAGACAGTATTATTTTTAATAAGAAAAAGTATTTAAGTTATAGCGAAAAACTATAAAATGCTTAAAAAAATAGTGAGAACTATAAGAAGTTAAATTCTAATATGACTCAACAAATTCTAAAAAGAAGCAGACGGAAGTTTCAAATCATTTTTTTGGACTTTTTAAAACTTGCTAAGAATGGTCAATATAATGGTAAAATAAAATTACCTAAATATCTTGCTAAAGATGGATTTACAACAAGAAGAAAGTTATACATCAAAAAGCAAGTTTCTTTGATGGAGATGAAATTCAATATATGATAAAGAAAAATCTATAAGAATATATATTCAGTGGAAAAAAAGGATAAAAAGAGGACTATATCAAACAAGTGCAGGTAAACTCATAAATGCAGATTGTAATGGAGCATTAAATATATTAAGAAAAAAAGTAAAGTTGTGGATTTAAGTATCCAATACAATAGAGGTGAGCTGAACACACCTAAAAAGAATAAGGGTAGTGTAAAAGCTATCAAACTTTAGAAAAATTTTTAAATATTTTTTTAAAGATTTTAGAACCCCTGCGACTTTAGTCGTGGGAGGTTCAGACTGATAGACGAACTGAAAATTCACAAGGAGTTGTGGCTCTTATTTCAGAATTTGATTATTATGTAGATTTTTTTCTGAGTTCTTGGAAAAAAACTTTTAAGAAAAAGAAAAAGTCGATAGTTGTTGTACTGGATCAAATTCAGGATCCGAGAAATTTTGGGGCGATTATAAGAAGTGCGGAGTGTTTTGGAGTGGACGGAATTATTATTCAAGACAGAAACAGCGTGAAAGTTACGGAAACAGTTGTAAAATCGTCGACAGGAGCGATTGAGCATGTGGATATTGTAAAAGTTACAAATATTTCTGATACGATTGATAAATTAAAAAAATATGGTTATACAGTTTATGGTGCAGAAGCTGATGGGCAAAAATTATTATTATGAGGAAAAATTATCCAGAAAAGACTTGTCTTGTGCTTGGAAGTGAAGGAAATGGGATGAGAAAAAAAGTAAAAGAACATTGTGATAAAATTGTAAAAAAATACATTTGAATGGGCAAATAAATTCATTGAATGTGTCTGTGGCTGGAGGAATAATATTGGCAGAGATATCAAAAATAAAAAACACATAGAAAGATATAATTAATATTTATGGTAAAATCTATAAATTACAAAAGTAAAAAAACTTTACTATTATTATTTTTTTGGTATAATAAAAACAAATTATATTATAGACAATTATAAAAGTAAAAACACAAAAAGAATACTGCATAATCAACTTTATAAACTTTTATAAATGACAAAAGATTATATTAGGAGGAATTATGAAGGGAAATTTAGAAAGGTTAAAGAAAGCCTTAAAAAGCATTTGCAAAAGAGAATGAAAGGATTTAAATATACGAATTTAGCAGTAATTGTGTTTTTTTATTAGTAGGAATTATGGGAAGAGCAGAAAATTTTGATACTATTTCTGTATATATAGATACTTCTGAAAAAAGTAATACTAGTATTCCTACTCTAACAGGATTAGGAATTAATAAAGCTAATGTGTATGTTGGATTAGAGGTAACTAAAAAAATAACAATAAAAAAACTATTGTGATAAGTGATAATAATTTAAAAAAATTTAATGATTTTATTTTAAATAATTCTAATATTTCACAGATAAATTTTTTTATCACCAAGTCTTTTATGGCAAGTATCGGTAGAAAAAGATAATTCAAATTTAATAAAAAAATAGTATTAAATAAATTAACAAATACAACTTTTTGCAGCTGAAAAATGATTCAGTTACTCATGAAATACTTGATTTACTTGAACAAAAATTATTCAATAGTCGATTCTCATTCGAGAGGTAGAGAAGTATATAACTTTTTAAATGAACTTCGTAATGGAGAGGAGGCTATATTTAATCAAATTGTAGATGATATGACTCCAAAAAAATTAATAATAAAGATGAGTTTAATATTATAAAAAAAGGAAATGAAACTTTCTAAAAAGTGCGGATGTTCCACAAAAATTTTACTGATAATATACATAAAAATAACAATTGATCCGACAAATTATTTAATTACAGAAAAACGATATGAAAAAAATTTCAAAACTAGCTATAATCAACTTTCAGATTATATTAATTTTGATGTTGTTACTAAAGCATTTGATAATACAAAAGAAGATTATGCAGTAATTTCGCTATGGGATGAGCCTTATAAAGAAACTGTTTTGAAACCATTGTTTACAGATTTGATGTACAATAACATGTACTCAATAATAAAAAAATTCAGAAAAATCAAAAATTCTTTTCCAACCTAATATTTTTGGCAACTACTCGATCTCCATTTTGGAATGTTTATTTTCAAGGTACACAATTTTATTTAGAAAGAGTTTTGAATAATGAGTTATTAGAAAAAAATTAGATGATAAAAACATCTGAAACTTTAAAAAGTACTGGAAGAACTTTATGGAATAACATCAAATTCTGAAGAAAAAAACGTTTGATTACTAAAATTATGAACTTGGTGCGAAGTAATAATAAAGATACCAATTTTGTTCCTAGAACTTTAAGAGTGTTAAGTATGAAAAAAATGATACACAACAAAAATAAAAAAATGATGATGTTATTCGCAAAGTTTTAGAAATATTAGATGGAAAAACAATATGCCAATACGCAGCAACGTGTTAAAGAAACTAGTGATTTGCTCAATAATGAATTTGAAGCTCAAAGAAGAAATGTAGGTACAGAAAGAGAAAAATACATTTAATATTTTTTTGGAGTTAGAAATAAGACAAAAATATTCTTCAGAAAAATACTTATAATTATAAAAAAATGGAGCTATGGGAATCACTTATCTAAATAAAAAAATGGTTTGTATGCTGGCGTTATTCAAAAATAATTTTGATTTTGAAGATAAATCTAAATCTAAAGAAAAAACAAACAATGTTGAAATTAGGTTTCTTTAAAGATATTCCGTTTGGAAATACAAATACATATTGGACTGTTGCAACAGAAGGATTTATTGGAAAAAAATGAAATGAAACGTAAATTCAATGTAGAAGGAGAAACATTTATAAATAAAGCTGATTATGATACTTATGGTCTTGCATTAAAAAAATCGACTTTCAAAAAAATTTTTAATGTAACTTCAAATATGTCAGTTAATCCATATACTGGATTAGATATTGAATATGGTAAATTTAAAGATATTAAAGAAAAAAAGTGGTTTAATAAAGTTAGATGTTAAGGGTAATAATTATACTTCAATTGCACCGAAAAATTGGATTTGAAGTTAAATATAATAAACCATTTGCTAAACAGAGTGCATTTAATGTGGCTTTGGATACATCTTATGAATATGAGTTGGGAAATTTTTTTCAAAAACACAAAAATAAAGTTAGATTTGCAGATAGTAAAATTTCTAAATACAATGACTTAGAAAAAGCAACATTTAAAAAAAGGGAAATTTAAAAACAGATTTGAAATTAGGGGTTAATAGTGGAAATTGGGGAATTTCTCTTAATTCTGGTTATGACGTACGTAAAAATAATTTTTAGAACAGGTTTAAATGTCAACTTGGATTTTTTTAACAAAAGATAGCAAGAAGTCTCCGGCTTCTACAAGCGGGAGATGAATTGCTTTTTTGTAAAAAAATTGAAAAAAAGGATATATTTATGATATAATTTATTCAGTGAAATAATATAAAAAAATAGGTAATAATAATGTCATATAATAACAATTATCATTCAGTATTTGATATGAATTATCATATGATTTTTTTGTACAAAAATATCGAAGAGAAGTCATTAATGATGAAATTTCTAATAGATTGAAAGAGATTTTTGAAAAAAATATGTCCGAAGTATAACATTGTTCTTAAAGAATGGGAACATGATGTTGATCATATTCATATGTTGATTAATGCTATGCCTAATACTGAACTTTCTAAGTTTGTAAATACTTACAAAAAGTGCTTCCAGCAGGTTGATAAAAAAAGAATTTCCTGAAATAAGGGGAAGATTGTGGAAAGAATATTTTTTTGGAGTAGAAGTTACTTAGTTCTAAGTGTCAGAGGTGCACCGTTAGAGATAATTAAAAAAATATTCAAAAATCAAAAGGAGGTGTAATTTTATGAAATATAATTTGGCATTCAAATACAGAATTTATCCAAATAAAGATCAGGAATTATTGATAAATAAGACTTTTGGATGTGTTCGTTTTATTTACAATACGATTTTGTATACTGCGAATAAATTTTATGAAGAAACTGGAAAAAAATAAAAATAGTTACACCTGCTAGTTTGAAAAGTGAAAAATAAATTTTTTTAAAAAGAAGTAGACAGTTTGGCACTTTCAAATGCTCAATTGAATGTAAAACGATCGTTTACAAATTTCTTTCAGAAGAGAGCGAAATTTCCAAGATTCAAATCTAAAAAAAGAATAATATTAAAAAGTTACACGACAAATTGTGTGAACAATTCGATACGAATTGAGGAAAACAAATATTTAGTTTTGCCAAAATTGAAAAGAATAAAATTAAAATATCATAGAGAAATACCAGAGAATTATAGAATAAAGTCAGTAACATTGACAAACAGCAATGGAAATTATTATGTTTCTATTTTGACGGAATTTGAAAAAGAAATTCAAAAAATGCCAAGTAATGATAAAGTGATTGGACTTGATTTTTTTCGATGTCTGAATTATTTGTCAGTTCTGAAAACCAAAGGGCTGATTATCCAAGATATTTTTAGGATGTTGGAGAAAAAAATTGAAAGAATTACAAAAAAATCATTATCAAGAAAAAGTAAAATTTTCTAAAAAAATTGGTATAAGCAAAAAGCGAAAATATCAAAATTGCATGAATATATCAAGAATTGTCGAAGAGATTTTCTACATAAATTGTCGAAAAAATTGTCTGAAACATATAATGCTGTGGTTGTTGAGGATTTGAATATGAAAGGGATGAGCCAGGCATTAAATTTTGGAAAAAGTGTAGGAGATAATGGATGGGGAATGTTTTTGAGAATGCTTGAGTATAAACTGATGTTTTTAGGGAAACAATTTTTGAAGATAGATAAGTGGTTTCCATCGTCGAAAACTTGCAGTAAATGTGGAAATATTAAAGAGGAGCTGAAATTATCAGAAAGAAGTTATAAATGTGAGTGCTGTGGGATTGAAATTGATAGAGATTACAATGCTGCAGTGAATATAAGAGATGCTGGAAAAGAAATGTTGAAATATTAGGAAATAAAAAAACAGGGCAGGGACTGTCCGAAGAGCTTGGTAAATATATTTGGTTAACAAAAGCAGATACTTCCCAAGAAGCTCCCGCTTCTAAAAGCGGGAGTAGTTCACAATGATAGTATTTATAAAAAAATCCAATTTCAAATACTTGAAAAATTAAGAAAAAAATATGGTATTATTATATGAAATATTGAAAAATAATTATAGTTATAAATAGAAAGGAGCATAGGCAATTATGAAAAAAAGATTTACATCCATCATACGGATTTGTAGTATTTGAAGATACAAGTAACGGAGAAAAAAATTTTTTTAGGAAAAATCAACTAAAACTTCTAAAGAAACAATAACTTTTGAAGGGCAAGAATATCCAGTAATAAAAAGTTGCGACAAGTTCAACTTCTCACCCATTCTATACTGGAAAAATCTAAATTTGTTGATGAAACTGGAAGAGTTGACAAATTTAAGAAAAAAATACAACTTATAATTTTAAAAATATTGGAAACAGGGATAAATTATTCTCTGTTTTCATTTTTATAGATAAAAAAATGTTCATAATTTTTGGTAATTTTAGAGGAGAGGAGATAAAATGGTAAAAAAATTAATTTTTTTACTTTTTGGTAGTTATAGGCATAATAGGTTATTATACTTCAAAAAGTATTACCACAATTATGATAATGGACGATATTATAATTGTGGAGGCGGATATTGTAAAAATAGAAGTTATCATCGTTATTATTATTCAAATGATGATATGCCTTGTGGCAGACATTATTATATGGGAAATTGAAAAATATTAATGCAGTTTGCTGATCAATATTTTTTTGTTTTATATGGTAAATTTATTGAATAGGGGTTAAGTCTTCTTATTTTTTTATTTTATTGAATTTTTAATAGTTGACAATACATTTAATATTTGTTATTATATAATAAATCATTTTGAAATTGAATCAAAGAGTAATGGATAATTTTTTTAAATTTGACATTTATAATTTAATTTTAAAAAGATTTGGGAAAAATAATTTAGTAGGATAGTAGGGTAGAAGAAATTTAAATTTATAGAAGAATAGAAGATAATTTAGTAGTTTAGAAAAAAATGTAGTGTTGAAGCTTTAGAAGGAAATTGTAAAAAAAGTGGGAATTTACGGGTAATTAATTTTGAAAAAAATATTTAATGTTGTATATTTAAAATTATAAAATTGAATAATTTTTTTAGATTAATTCAATTATAATTGATGGATGCGGAGTTTAAAAATAGGATAATTGTTTAGAGTATTTTATAAATTAATTTAGTTGGTGTAAATTTTAGCTGTAATAAATAGACTATTAAAGTATTGTAAAATGTATAAATAAGTATTGATATATAGATATTTAGATTTTATCCTCTCCTAAAATTATTTTTTTAAGAGAGTTTTTTTTTATAAAAAAGTTAAAGAAATGAGGTAGGTAAGGATGGTTATTACAACTACGAATGAAGTCCAGGATAAAAAAGTTGTGGAATACAAGGGAATTGTCTTTGGAGAAGTTATTTCGGGAGTTAATATGTTTAAGGATTTGGGAGCAAATTTGAGAAACATATTTGGAGGAAGATCTAAAGGATATGAAAATGAACTTTTGGCTGCTAGAACAAATGCTTTGGAGGAAATGGAAAGCAGAGCGGTGGCTATGGGTGCAAATGCTGTTATTGGCGTAAAAATGGATTATGAAGTTTTGGGAGCAGATAACGGAATGCTTATGGTAACTTGCAGCGGTACAGCTGTAGTTGTAGATTAATTTATAAAAAATTAAAAAAATAAAAGAAGAACAGGAGAAAGAATGATGATTATTAAAGTAGATGGTGGAATTGATGAAAAAGTTTTGGAAAAAATGATAAATAGATTGGAAACTGAAAATAATGTTAGTGTAAAATTGATTGCTGGCAAAGATTACTCGATTTTAGGATTGGTTGGAGATATTAGCACAATTGATATTAAGCATATTCAATCGCTTGACTATGTGCTGGATGTTCAAAGAGTTCAAGAACCTTATAAAAGAGCGAGTAGAAAATTCAAGCCAGAAGATACAATTGTAAAAGTTGGGAATGTTGAAATTGGTGGAAATAATCTTGTGATGATGGCAGTGCCTTGTTCTGTTGAAAATGAAAAAAACAAATTATTGATACGGCAAAAGCTGTTAAAGCTGCGGGAGCAACTATTTTAAGAGGTGGAGTAGTTAAACCTAGAACATCTCCTTATGCATTCCAAGGACTTGGGATGGAAGGTGTTAAACTTATGGAAAAGGCAAAAGCGGAAACAGGACTTCCAATAATATGTGAAATTATGTCAATTTCTCAACTTCATGAATTTGGTCCGCATGTTGATATGATTCAGCTTGGGGCAAGAAATATGCAAAACTTTGACTTGTTAAAAGAAGTTGGAAAAACAAATATTCCAGTGCTTTTAAAAAGAGGACTTAGTGCGACAATAGAAGAATGGCTTATGTCAGCAGAATATATTCTGGCTGGTGGAAATGAAAATGTAGTTCTTTGTGAAAGAGGAATAAGAACTTATGAAACAGCTTACAGAAATGTATTAGATTTAAATGCAGTGCCAATGATTAAAAAATTAACACATTTACCAATAATCGTAGATTCAGCTCATGCGACTGGAAAATACTGGATGGTAAAACCACTTGCAATGGCAGGAATTGCAGCTGGAGCAGATGGACTTATGGTGGAAGTGCATCCTGAACCAGATAAGGCATTATCAGATGGACCTCAATCATTGAAATTTAACGTATTTGAAGATTTGATGCAAGATGTGGAAAAGATTGCAAATGTGTTGGGAAAAACTTTTAAATAATTTTTATGAAATAGTGCAAGAACACTCGGAACTTTAGTTGTGAGATGAATTGCACGAAAATTTAGTAAGCATATGGAAAAATTTTAGTAGATAAAATGTAGAATATATAATATAATATCTTTGATTGAAGACTGTAATGGAGTATTAAATATTCTAAAGAAAAGTAAAGTTGTGGACTTAAATGTTGTCCTATATAATAGGGGCGAGCTGAACACGCCTAAAAGAATAAGGATAGTTGTTGTGCTATCAAACTTCTTAGAAAATTTTTAAATACTTTTAAAGATTTTAGAACCCTGCGACTTTAGTCGTGGGAGGTTTAGAATTGAATAAGATAACATAGGAAAGGAAAAATTTATAAATTTTGAAAAATGGAAGATAGAGAATTGCTAAAAAAATAAAGATTGGGAATGAATTAAAGCAAAAGACAGAAGAAATGACAACAAGGCAAGAAATGTTAGATTTACTAAAAAAATATGATGAATATGTATTAGATTATCCAGAAGAATTAAGTGGTTATGGTAATCGTTCTGTAGTGTTGGAAGCATTGGGATTATATCAGTTGGCGCTTAATGATTTAAATGTTGTTACTCAAATGTCTCCAAATTTACATAGAGGATGGCTAAATAAGGCTTTAATAATGCTTAGATTAGGAAGATTAAAAGAGGGATGGCAATATTATGAGTGGCGTCGAGGAATGGTAATTGATAATAACGATTTTTTGCAAAAAAATAATGAAATCGGATTACCTTACTGGAGTGGTGAAAAGAATACTGAAAATAGTAAATTATTTGTTTACGCAGAACAAGGATTAGGAGATAATATTCAATTTTTTTAGATTTATTTTTAGAATTAAAAAAATAGAGGAATATATGTTTCGGTTTTTAAATAAAGTTGAATTGGATACTTTGTTAAGATATAATTTAGAAAAACATAATATTGAAGTTTTTGAAAAATGGTGCAAAATTAACACCAGATTTTTAAATACTATGTTTTCTCAATGAGCTTACCGTATTGTCTCCAAATAGATAGTATTGATAAAATACCATATAAATCGAAATACATAGATATTCCACCTCAATTTGAGGAAAAATGGAAGAAAAAAATTAAGATATACGAAAAAAAGAAAAATTGGAATATTTTGGACAAGCGATTCAGAACATAAAAAAAGTAGATTTAGAAATGTGCCTTTTGAAAAAAATAAAAAAATTATTTCCACTTGATGCCAAATTTCATTGTTTACAAAAAAAGTGTAACTGAAGAAGATAAAAAAAGCTGGAGAAAAAAATCAAAAAAATTTATATTTTTTTGGAATACTGAATTGGAAGATTTTTTTCAGATACAGCAGCATTAATAGATCAAATGGATTTAGTTATTACAGTTGATACTTCTGTAGCCCATCTTGCTGCAGCAATGGGAAAAACCTACCTGGATTATGTTAGCTTATCATCCTGATTTTTCGATGGTTGTTAGATAGAGAAGACAGTCCTTGGTATGAAAGTGCCAGATTATTCAGACAAGATGAAAAATTATGAATGGGACAGTGTAATAGAAAAAAATCAAAAAAATGAATTACGTGAAATTTTATAATTTGTTTTTACAAATTTTTAGAATATAATGTATTCAAAAAAACTTTGTAACTTCAATTGTAGGAAGTTAAGAAAAAGAGGTAATAAAGTTTTGGAAAATTTAAAAGAAATACAAAATTTGACAGTGACGATTGTCGGGCTTGGAGTGATTGGAGCGGCTTTTTGCACAGAGTTTTAGGGAGATTGGTATTAAGACGATTTATGGAATTGATATTGATGAGGAAACTTTGAAAAAAAGGCAGAGGAGAAAAAATATGATAAATAAAGGGTTTCTTGAAACTAAGAACCCTTTTGGAAAAAAATCAGATTTTGTTGTAATTACTCTTTATCCTAACTTGATGAAATCGTTTTTTTGTGAATAATATTGATAATTTTAAGGAAAAATGCTATAATTACTGATGTTGTGGGTATTAAGGAGAAAAATTATTGGCGATATTGATCCGATTATTGAGGAAAGTAATAAAAAAAGAATGGGAAAAAAATATTGACTTTATTTTTTTGGGCATCCGATGGCGGGGCGTGAAAAAAAGAGGAATTGATTTTGCGGATAACCGTGTTTTTTTCAAAATGCAAATTATATAATTATTAGGATGAAAAAAATAAAAAGGAAAAATTTGGAATTGCTTTTCAGAAATTGTAAGATTGATGGGATTCAAGAAAGTTAGTTTTCTTACGTCACAGGAACATGATGAGATTATTGCGTTTACGAGTCAGCTTTACTCATGCGATTGCGGTTTCGCTTGTGAATAGTGATAGTGAGAAGTATGATACAAATCGTTTTATTGGGGATTCTTATCGAGATTTGACGAGAATTGCGAAAAATAAATGAAGATTTGTGGGCAGAGCTGTTTATGGGAAATAAAAAAATCTTTTTGAAAATGATACAGCAGTTTGAAAAAGGAATTGGATGTAATTAAAGATGCCTTAAATAATAATGATTTGGGGACATTAAAAGAGAAATTTATAATTTCTACGAAACGTAGGGAGAAAAATAGATTAAGAGAAATTAACTTGGGAGGAATGAAATGGAAAAATAATTCTGAAAAAGAAAAAGTATTTGAAAAACATTGATTGGAGATAATATTTATTTTTTTCACCAATTTCTCTTGATGATATTGAAGAGTACACTGAGATGATTAATGATATAAAAAGTTTCAGTTGGTTTAGGCTCTGTTTCTTATACAAATATTACAGATTTTGAAAGTGAAAAAGGAATTTTTTTAACGTCAATAAAAAAAGAAAAAAATCTTTTGCTGTTAGATTACTTGAAAATGATGAACTTTTTGGGAAATATTGATTTAACAAAAAGATAGCAAGAAGTCTCCGGCTTCTACAAGCGGGAGATGAATTGCTTTTTTTGTAAAAAAATTGAAAAAAAGGATACATCCATGATAAAATTTTTTTGTATAAAAATATTGAAGAGAAATCATTAATGATAAAATTTCTAAAGAAATAATATTCAAAAATCAAAAAGGAGGTGTAATTTTATGAAATATAATTTAGCATTCAAATACAGAATTTATCCAAATAAAGGAACAGAAATTATTGATAAACAAGACTTTTGGATGTGTTCGTTTTGTTTACAATACGATTTTGTACACTGCGAATAAATTTTATGAAGAAACTGGAAAAAATAAAATAATTACACCTGCCAGTTTGAAAAGTGAAAATCAATTTCTAAAAGAAGTAGACAGTCTAGCACTTTCAAATGCTCAATTGAATGTAAAACGATCGTTTACGAATTTTTTTCAGAAGAGAGCAAAGTTTCCAAGATTCAAATCTAAAAAAAGAATAATGTTAAAAAGTTACACGACAAATTGTGTGAATAATTCGATACGAATTGAGGAAAACAAATATTTGGTTTTGCCAAAATTGAAAAAAGTTAAATTAAAATATCATAGAGAAATACCGAAGGATTACAAGATAAAGTCAGTAACATTGACAAACAGTAATGGAAATTACTATGTTTCTATTTTGACGGAATTTGGAAAAAGGAAATTCAAAAAGGTAGCTAGTAATGATAAAGTAATTGGACTTGATTTTTTTCAATGCCTGAATTATTTATTAGTTCTGAAAACCAAAGGGCTGATTATCCAAGATATTTTTAGGATGTTGGAAGAAAAAAATTGAAAAAAATTACAGAAAATCATTGTCAAGAAAAAGTGAAATTTTTCTAAAAAAATTGGTATAAACAAAAAAATGAAAAATATCAAAATTGCATGAATATATCAAAAATTGTCGAAGAGATTTTTTTACATAAATTGTCGAAAAAAATTGTCTGAAACATATAATGCTGTGGTTGTTGAGGATTTGAATATGAAAGGGATGAGCCAGGCATTAAATTTTGGAAAAAGTGTAGGAGATAATGGATGGGGAATGTTTTTGAGAATGCTTGAGTATAAATTGATGTTTTTAGGGAAACAATTTTTGAAGATAGATAAGTGGTTTCCATCATCGAAAACTTGCAGTAAATGTGGAAATATTAAAGAGGAACTGAAATTATCAGAAAGAAGTTATAAATGTGAGTGCTGTGGGATTGAAATTGATAGAGATTACAATGCGGCACTGAATATAAAAAACATTGGAAAATTGATGTTGGAATATTAGGAAAATAAAAGAAGACAGGGTAGGAACTACCCGAAGAGCTTGGTAAATATATTTGGCTAGCAAAAGCAGATACTTCCCAAGAAGCTCCCGCTTCTAAAAGCGGGAGTAGTTCACTGGTTGAGTAAAATATTCATAGTTTTTGAGTTTAGTTTTAAAGCAGTTTTACTATAATATTGATTTGAAATGTAAATTTAGTATTAAATGAAAAAAATTATGATTAAAAAGGATGGATAAATTATGGAAAAAAATTACATGTTGGATTGGGAAAAAAATTCTTATGATATTATGATTGGGGAAAAAATTTTTTTGAGGAATTTCCAAAAATATATTGGAGAAGTTTACAGTGGGAAAAAAATTGTTTGTAATTACAGACTCGAATGTTCATGAGATTTATGAAGAAAAAAATATAAAGAAATGTTTAAAGGATTTAATTACAGCATATTTGTGCTACAAGCTGGAGAAAAAACATAAGCATATTGGGATAATGCCTTCGATTTATTCGGCTATGGTGAATGAAGGACTTACGAGAAAGGATATGGTTGTTGCATTTGGTGGCGGAGTTGTTGGAGATATTGCTGGATTTGCAGCGGCTAGTTATATGCGTGGGATTGGGTTTATTCAAATTCCTACAACAATTGTTTCGCAAGTTGACAGCAGTGTTGGTGGAAAAGTTGGAGTTGATTTGCCTGAGGGGAAAAAAATCTTGTTGGGGCATTTCATCAGCCAAAACTTGTTTTAATTGATAATTATTTTTTTAAATACATTAACTGATAGATATTTTTACGATGGATTTGGGGAAATTGTGAAATATGGATGTATTTATGACAAGAATTTTTTTGATAGACTTGTGGAAATTGTGGAAAAAGTTGGGGTTTCGCAAGATGATGAAAATTATATACAAAAATTGCGTGAACATTTGATGAAGTATGTGAATGAGCTTGTTTATCGTTCTTGTGAGATAAAGAAGGAAGTTGTGGAAAAAGATGAGAAGGAAAGCAACTTGAGAATGATATTGAATTTTGGGCATACGATTGGTCATGCGATTGAGCAGTTTACAAATTATGAAAAATATTCGCACGGAGAGGCGATTTCTGCTGGGATGGTGGATATTACGAAAATTGGAGAGAAAAAAGGATTTACTAAAGAAGGGGAAGCTGTGAAAATTGCAAAATTGCTTAAGGCATTGAATTTACCAACTGAAATTGAGTATCCAAAAGATGAGATTGCTAAGATTATGAAAAGGGATAAGAAAAGTACGAGTGATGGGATTAATTTTGTGATTTTGAAAGAGATTGGGGAAGTTGAAATTAGAAAGATAAGGGAAAAGGAGATTTTTGAGTAAGTAGTAAGTATTAGAAGTTTAGGATATAATGAAAAAAATGATTTTTAAATAGTTATAGATAATATATATTTTTGTAAAAATATTATGAAGAATGGAGCATTTTTTTATTTAATAAAAAAATTTTTAAAAATATAATCAAAAAAAGATTCTAGAATGTTGCTTGAAAAATGTGAGTTAAACATAAAAAAAGCCATAATTTGAATATTATGAATATAACTGAGATTGGAGATGAAAAAGATGAAGAGTAATATAAAAAAATTATATGAAAGTTGGAAAAATAAAAAAACAAGATGCTACAGTAGAAACGGTAATTTTAAGTGTAGGAGAAATAATAAGAAATTATGAACAAGGAAGAATAAATATAACTCCTGAATATCAGAGAACCTATAAATGGAATAATGAAAAAAATCTAGATTTATAGAATCTTTAATACTTGGAATGCCAGTTCCAGCAATATTTGCTATAAAAGAAGAAGATGAAGATTATAATTTGAAGTATGAAATAATAGACGGATTACAAAGAATTTCTACTATTTTTAGAATTTGTAGGGAAATTAAAGGATAATAAAAAAATTCTGAAAAAAATTAAAAAAAGAATAGAGGGAGCTGATATATTATTTGAATTAAATGGATTAAGTTGGGATGATATAGAAAAAAACAAATATGGGGTTTATATTTGAAAGTTCAACATTGTTATTTATGAATTTAAAAACATTAAAATCACACATAAAAATATGAAACATTTAAAAAGATTAAATACTGGTGGAATCCCTTAGAATCTCAAGAAATAAGAAGTAATATACTATCACTAAGAGGAGATAAAAAAATATAAAGAATTAATTAAAAAAATATGAGGAAATAGAACTTAATTTTTTTAACTGAAAAAGATATAAAAAAAGTAGAAAAGATATGGAATTATTTTTTTAGAATTTTCTTTGATTAGTGAATACAAAAAAATTTATAAAAAAATATTTAATGAAAAAAACAAGAAAATACAAATAATAGAAAAAAACATTTGAATTATTATTAGATGATTATACAGAATATGTAGATATAAAAAAATTAATTAATATATTAGAAAGTTATAAAGAATTTTTGAAGTTATGTGAAAAAAATTTAAATTTAAAAAAATATGATAAAGAAAAAGCAAAAAAACATTGGAATATTTATAAATCAATATTTTGAAATTGCATCGTTTATTTATTTTAAAAAAATAAGGATTATTTAACTGAAGAAAAATTTTTAAAAAGATGTTTGATAAAAACTTATGAGCAATTTTATCGTTCAAGGGGATTAAATAATCCACCTGCTCTAAGAAGATTAGAAGAAGCTCACAAATATGTGGAGGAAATTTTTAAATGAATAAGGAAATTGTTATTTTGCAGGAAATATTGGATTATCAAGAAAAAAATATTTAATTTTATTAAAAAGAGAAGAATTTTTTTAGAGACTAGTTTAAACGAAGAAAAGTTATTGAAGTTAATATCTGGACTTGCAATAATAAGTTCGATATATGAAAAAAATTTACAACAAAAATTGATAACAATATATTGTGATATTTTTCATGAAAAACTGAAAAGGAAAAAGATGGAATTATTCAAAATAATAAATCAATTGGAAATTTATCAAAGATGATAAAAAGAACTAAAAATTAGAAGTAGATGAAATGTATAGGTTATTAAAGTTAAATAATGATTTTTGAAAAAAATGATATACTTAAAAAAAGATTCTAATCTTTTAACATACGGAGATTTAATAGTTCATATGAATAAAATTTATCAAAAAAAGAAATAAATATGTTCATGGAGCTTTTTGAAATTAATGAAAAATATAGATAAAGAAAAAAATTTGAAAAAAATATGTTTTTAGATACTTTAGATAAAGAAAGTGCAATTTTATTAGTATTAAAAAAATGCTTTTATTTCAAAAAAATACCTTATTATTTAATAGAAAAGGAAGAATTAACAAAAAAATTATAAAAAAATATGAAGGATTATACAATAATTTTTTTGAAAAATATAGATAATGAAATTATAAAAGAAAAAAATCACAATTTTTTTACTCCAATAGCAATATCTCAGAAACTAGTTAATGACTTAAAGCATTTGAATAAAAAAAGTTTGAAAAAAAGAAAAATATAAAAAAATATTGGATCCAAGTTGTGGATTTGGAATACTTACAATAAATTTGTTAGAAAAAAATAGTTGAGATAAGTAGTGATTCTAATAAGAAAATAAATAAAATAGAAGTGGATATGATAGATATAGATGAAAAAAATGTATAGAAAAATTGTAAAAATCATAATGAAAGAATTTTTTTAGAAAAAAATAATTTAAATGATTTAGTTGAAGTAAATTATATTATTGGAAATTATTTAAATTATGAAATTAAAAATATGATTTTATTGTGCAGAATCCTCCATTTAAAAAAATAAAAAAAGAAGAAAAAAATAAAAATATGATGGAGAAATAACAAAAATATATTAATGGACAGGCAAATTTATATCACTTATTTATTATAAAAAAGTTTAAAATTATTAAATGAAAAAAAGGTATTTTATTTACGATTTCTCCCAAAAAAATTTTTTTATCAGGAAAGTATACAGAAAAATTTAAGAAAATTTTTTTGTTTAATAATTATAGTTTAACTAGACTTCATTTATTTGATGAAAGAAAGAAAATTTTTAAAAAAATATTATTCAAGAAATTTGTATAACTCAAATTGAAAAAAAGAAAAACATAAAAAAATATAAAAAAATTTCTTATAATGGTAGTAAGCCCTTCGAATTAGATAGAGAAACATTATTTCTAAAAAAAGAAAAAAATAATATTTTATTATCACTGAGAAATATAGAAGAAAGTAATTTTATAAAGAGTATCAATGAAATTTTTGTAAAAAAATAATATTTTTTTCTTTTCATCCAGGAAAAGGTAGTACAATTTAGAGTAGATAAAAAAATTTAAGTTCAGAAAAAAATTTAATAAAGGAAAAAAACAAGTTCCTTTACTTGTACCTAAGCATTTAAAAAAATGGGAGAATTGAATATGAGAGGTTAGATAAAAAAAGAAAAAAATAAGAGCATAAGTATCTTTTGCAATGAAAAACACAAAAATTTATTTTTTTAAAAAAATAAAAGGTATATAATTTTAAATAAAAAAATTCTGGAAAAGAAGAAAAAGAAATTAATAAAACCTGTATTGTATGATGGAATTTTTGATATAGAATATATAGCATTAGATAATAATTTAGCATATATTGAATTTTTTTGATAATAATGTTAGTGATTTTATATTTTATGGAGTATTTTGTATCTTAAATTCAGAGCAGTTTGATAATTATTATAGAATGATAAATGGAAGTCATACTTTAAATTCTTACGAATTTCAAAATTTATTATTTCCCAAAGAAGAAATTCTTGAGAAAAATAGGACGAGAATATTTAAAAACAGAAGAAAAAAATAGTATTGAAAAAAATGTTCGGAAATTTTTTTGAAAAAAATATAAAAAAATAAATAAAAAAATTAAAAGGAAATATAACATGAAAAATAAAAAAATAAAAACCAAGTGTATTAAACGGAAAAATAGAAATCCCGCTATCTAAAAAGTTATTCACACAGAGCGGTAATTGCGGCTGCATTAGCTGAAGGCGGGAAGAAGTCAAAGATTGATAATTTGAAGTTTTCTGTAGATATTAGATATTTTTACGATGGATTTGGAATTGAAATATATGGATGTATTTATGACAAGAATTTTTGATAGACTTGTGGAAATTGTGGAAAAGTTGAGGTTTCGCAAGATGATGAAAATGATAAGAAAATTGGTGTAACATTTGATGAAGTATGTGAAATGAGCTGAGCGTATCGTTCTTGTGAGATAAAGAAAGGAAGTTGGGGAAAAAGATGAGAAGTTGAAAGCAACTGAGAATGATATTGAATTTTGGCTGGCCGATTGGTCATGCGATTGAGCAGTTTATAAATTATGAAAAATATTCGCACGGAGGAAGCAACCTCGCTGGGATGGTGGATATTACGAAAAATTGGAGAGAGAGGATTTACCAAAGAAGCGGGAAGCTGTGAAAAATGGGTGCAAAATTGCTTTAAAGCATTGAATCAGCCACCGAAATTGAGTATCAAGAAAGATTTCTGAAATTGTGAGGGATAAGAAAAGTACAAATGACGGAATTAATTTGTAATTTTAAAGGAAATGGGAAGTTGAAACTAGAAAATGGGAGAAAAGGAAGTTTTGAGTAAATTTTAGGTTGTAAAATGAAAATAGTTAATCAAAGGAACTGAAAAGGTCAGATGTGTGCACAATTTGAAATATTAGAGGTGAAAAAATATGTTACAGGAAATTTTAAAAAGTGGAAAAGAGCAAACTGGTTAAAAATAATTTTTAATTCAGCAAAATTTTAATTTCTTTGCTGGTATTAAATATAGATAGTTTAATTTACTGTTGAGATTGCAGAAATTTTATGTCTCTACCGTAGTGATTTTTATAGTTTATTAATTATATAGGTATAGTAGATTTCTTTGTGTTTCATATTATAAAAGAAATATCCGAATATTTATTTTATAATGATGGTTTTAAGTAGGAAAAATGAAAAATTATTATAAAAATTACAATATGAAATTTTTGGAGAAATAAAAATTTTTGAAACTGAAGTTGAGTGGCTTTGGGAGAAAAAATAAGTGTGAGTTTTGATGGTGGAATTGGGCATAATTGGAGTGAAGAAAAAAAGTAGAAGAAGTTAAAGGGAGCAATTGAACAATTTAAAATTATGTATCTCAATCAAAAAGAATGGGATGAGAGAATAAGGGATAGAATTGTGGAAGATTTGATGGAAGTGGCAGAAGATTGGTTTTCATCTATAAATGAAGAAGATTTAGATGAAATGATAGATGTACTTGAAAAATTTAAATTCTAAATTTACGGAAAAAAGAAAAGGAAGAGTTAAAAGAACAGAAAGTTTCAAAAGAAGTTTTTAAAAATGGGATTTATCTTGAAGGGGTGAGTATAACTTCTGATGGAGATTTTACGGTGTACTATTATGATGATGAAGTATTTTTTGCAGGGCATGGAATTGATTTAATGGGGAATGTTAGTGGGAGAATTTACAGGTGAAGCAGATATTGTAGGATAAATTTTTAGTTTTGAGTGTTGAAAGAGAATTTTGATAAGGATAAGATTTTGAATAAAGGTTTTGGTTTAAAGGGTTCTTTTAGACTTAAAATGAAGAGGAAAAAATCAATGTAAAAGGAGAAAAATTTATGAAAATAAAAATAAAACCAAGTACATTAAATGGAAAAATAGAAATACCACCGTCAAAAAGTTATTCGCATAGAGCGGTGATTGCAGCGGCATTAGCCGAAAGTGAGAAGAAGTCGATGATTGATAATTTAAAAGTTTTCTGTGGATATTACTACAACAACGGATATTATGGAAAATTGGGGAGCGAAAATTAAAAGATTTGAGAGTGCTCTTAGAGATTGTTGGGAATGATGGGAGAGTTGTTCCGAAGGATAAATATGTGCAATGTAATGAGTCGGGGTCTACGATTAGGTTTTTGATTCCTGTTGGGATTACGAGTGAGAATGAATTGATTTTTGATGGGAAAGGGAAATTGTGGATAGACCGCTGGATTCGTATTATAAGATTTTTGAGGAGCAAGGGTTGAAGTATGAGACGACTGGTGGGAAATTGCCACTTACGGTTAATGGAAAATTGAAGGCTGGGAATTATGAGATTGATGGAAATATTAGTTCGCAGTTTATTACTGGGCTTTTGTATGCTTTGCCACTTCTTGATGGGGATTCTAAGCTGATTATTAATAAAAATTTGGAGTCGAAGGGCTATATTGATTTGACGCTGGAAATTTTGCAGTTGGCTGGAATTGAGATAAAAAATAATGATTATAAATCGTTTGAGATAAAAGGGTAATCAGAGTTATAAACCTTTTGATTATACTGTTGAAGGGGATTATTCGCAAGTGGCATTTTGGATTGTTGCGGGGATAATTTCGGCGAATTGTGATAATGAAGTGAAATGTTTGCATGTGAATAAAAATTCGTTGCAAGGAGATAGGGAAATTATTGAGATTGTTACTAGAATGGGGGCAAATCTTGAGATTTTTGATGATTATGTGATTGTGAAGCCATCTAAAACAAAAGGAACTGTGATTGATATTTCTCAATGTCCTGATATTGCACCGATTTTGACTGTGCTTGCTGCATTGAGTGAAGGAGAGACTCGGATTATTAATGGAGAAAGACTTAGAATTAAGGAGTCGGATAGAATTACTTCAATAAAAACAGAGCTTAATAAACTTGGTGCGAATGTGGCTGAGGAAGGGGATAGCTTGATTATTCAAGGTGTAGAAGGATTTACTGGTGGAGTTACGGTGAGTGCTTGGAATGATCATAGAATTGCGATGTTCTTTGGTAGTTGCGTCATCTCGATGTGAGAAAGAGATTGTTTTGGAAGAGGGCTGAAAGCGTGAGAAAAATCTTATCCACATTTCTGGGATGATTTTGGGAAAATGTGGGTGGAGAGATTGAAATTGTTGAAAAGTAAAAAGTTATAAACTAATTAAGAATAGTTTTGTTTTTATATAAAGTTTGTTTATACAAATATCGAATAAGAGAACTGGTGAAAAATACACGAAAAAATCATATTTAGAAATGGTTCATAAATTGTATAATTTACTTTCAAAAGAGGATAAAAAGAAAGTTACAAATTATGATGAATTGGTAAAAGCAGAAAAATAGAATTTTAAATTTAAAAAAGAGAAGGAGCTAGAAAATGGGAGCAAATTTTGGAAAAAATTATAGAATTTCATTGTTTGGAGAATCGCATGGAACGGCATTGGGAGTGAATATTGACGGAATTCCAGCGGGAACTGAACTAGATTTAGAATTTATCTCGCAGGAAATGAAAAGAAGAGCACCTGGAAGATCAAAATTGACAACGCCTAGAGTGGAAAAAGATGAATTTGAGATTTTGAGTGGATTTTTTGATGGAAGAACGACTGGAACGCCACTTGCGATGATTGTTAGAAATAGGGATCAGAGATCAAAGGATTATAGTGAACTTAGAAGAAAACCAAGACCAGGACATGCTGACTGGAGTGGATTTAATCGATATGATGGATTTAATGATATTCGTGGAAGTGGGCATTTTTCAGGGAGAATAACAACTTCAATTGTATTTGCTGGTGCGATTGCGAAACAGATTTTTGAAAAGTCAAGGAATTTTGGTTGGAGCTCATATAAAATCACTTTATGATATTGAGGAAAGAGATTTTACAGAAAGTGATATAACTGAAGAGAATATTGATAAATTACGTGGAATGATTTTGCCGACTTTGGAAGATGGAGTGGCTCAAAAGATGGAAGATGCGATAATGAAAGCTAGAGAAGAAGAAAATTCTTTGGGTGGAATTGTAGAAGTGATGATTACAGGATTGAAACCTGGAATTGGAGATCCGTTTTTTGAATCGATTGAGAGTGAAATTTCAAGAATGATTTTTTCGGTTCCAGCTACGAAAGGTATTGAATTTGGAGCAGGATTTGGAATTGCTAAAATGACTGGATATGAAGCGAATGACGAGATGTATTTTGATGAAAATGGAAATATAAAATCGTATACGAATAATAATGGAGGAATTGTTGGAGGAATTTCGACTGGGATGCCGATTAGCTTTAAAGTTGCGATAAAACCAACGCCTTCGATTTCAAAGGCACAAAAAACAGTGAATTTAGAAACAAAAAAATCAGATATTTTGGAAGTGAAAGGTCGACATGATCCAGTGATTGTACCAAGAGCGATTGTTGTATTGGAATGTGCGACTGCTATTGTGATTTTGGATAGACTTTTGGAAGCTAAGAAATATAGATTGTAAAATTTTTAATAAAATTTTTGAAAAAAATATTGACTAAAAAGGAAAATATAATGTATATTTATAGATAAATGATTTTTTTATTAATAATTTATGAGAGGAAGTGGAAAAAGTGGCGAAAAGTTACGAAGAGATAGCTAAAGAAGTAGTAGAAGCTGTCGGTGGAAAAAGAAAATATTGCATCATTTGCACATTGTGCAACAAGACTTAGAATAATGGTAAATGATGAGAGTAAAATTGACAAAGAGAGAGTTGATGAAATTGAAAAAGTAAAAAGGGACTATGTTTTCAATTCAGGTCAATATCAAATTATCTTTTGGAACAGGAACTGTAAATAAAGTTTATGAGGCAGTTCAAGGACTTGGAGGAGTTAGTGAGTCTTCAGTGTCTGATATGAAAAAAGAGGCTGCAAAACAAGGAAATATTATTCAAAAGAATTTCGAGAACATTTGGAGATATCTTTGTGCCAATTATACCAGTGTTGGTTGCGACAGGTCTATTTATGGGACTTCGTGGATTATTGACAAATGAAAATTTATTGAAAATTATTAGGGACAACGCCAAAAGAGCATAAATCCTAACTTCTAATGTATACACAAGTATTAACAGATACTGCATTTATTATTTTACCAGCGTTAGTTGCTTGGTCAGCATTTAAAGTGTTTGGTGGATCACCTGTATTAGGGATCGTGTTAGGGTCAATGTTAATTAGTAGTTCATTGCCAAATGCTTATCAAGTGGCATCAGGAGATGCACATCCAATAATGTTCTTCAATTTCATTCCAGTAGTTGGATATCAAGGGAACAGTTTTACCAGCGTTATTTGTGGAATGATTGGAGCAAAATTAGAACAAAGATTGAGAAAAGTTATACCAGATGCGTTAGATTTATTATTAACACCATTTTTAGTATTCTTAATCATGAGTACATTGGGATTATTTGTAATAGGGACCAATTTTTCCACTCATTAGAAAATTATATTTTGATTGGAACAGAATGGATTTTAAAATTACCTTTTGGAATAGCAGGAATTATAATTGGAGGATTACAACAATTAATCGTAGTTACAGGAGTTCACCATATATTTAACTTTTTGGAAATTCAATTACTTGCAAAAGATGGATTCAACCAATTTAATCCATTGTTATCAGCAGCTGTTGCAGGGCAATTTGGAGCAGTTTTTAGCAGTTGGAGTTAAAAACAAAAGATAAAAAATTAAAAGCGTTGGCATTACCATCAGCATTGTCAGCAGCATTAGGAATTACAGAACCAGCAATTTATGGGGTAAACTTGATCAAAGGTAAAGGTAAACCGTTCTTAATGGGATTAGCAGGGGAGCTGCAGGAGGATTCTTGGCATCAGTTTTCGGATTGAAAGCATCAGGAATGGCAGTAACAGTAATACCTGGAATCTTATTATTCTTAAACGCTCAATTACCATTGTACTTAGTTTCTATAATCGTAGGTGCTGGAGTAAGTTTTGCGTTAACATATACATTTGTAAAACTAGAAAAAAATAATAGAAATAATAAATTTAAGTAGGGGTTTTGTACTCTACTTTTTAAAATTTTTGTATAATTTGTATAAGATGTATAGATAATAAAGATTTAGAGAGTGTTCTGAATTTGTGTAATTTATGATATACCTAAACTAGTAATATAAGGATTTTCTAGTTTATTTACACAAAAATTTACACTCTCATATCATCTTGCAACGTATATTATATTTTGGGGTTCACATAAATTTTGGACACTTAAAACTAATTTTTAAGAATATATTCCTTAACTTTTTCTAATCAATTTCTTTCTTTTAGAATTTTCGATATTCCTTCTAAAAAGTTCATTTAATAAATATTTTTTTCACTTTCTGAATTTCTTTATTATAAATTCCAAGTTCCATTAAGTCGTAACTATTGATATTTAAAGAATTTAATCGTAGGAACTTTCATGTTTTCCACAATATGATAAAAAGTTTTCCACAAATTATCATTTCTGTCATTTTCGTGACCTTTTTCCACCATCATCAGAAATTGCTAAATCAATTAATCTTTTTAGTATTTAATTCACCATAGTTGCTAATCAATGTTTTTATTGTTTTTTTCACTTTGGCTATTATGTAATTTCATATGATTTTTTTACAATTGTGTAGACATCGTCTCTTATGTTGTTTGATTGACCAAGTCTCAGACATAATTCGTTTTGCAATGGAAGCTCCAATAATTTCATGCTTGTAAAAATGAAAATATCCAGTTTTTCATCAACAGTTTTTGCTTCAGGTTTTCCAATATCGTGAAGAAGTGCACTCCAACGTGTTGTTAATTCAGGACTCACACCATCAAGTACATTCATGCTATGTTCCCAAAGTGTAAATTTGTGATACGGATTATTCTGATCAAAAATCATAAATCACTTTTAACTCAGGTAAAACATAATCAAGAACCTTTAATTCTTTTCATTTTTCAAAAACTTTTAACAGCATATTTTCCAACAATTAATTTATTTAATTCATTTGTAATTCGTTCTTGAGAAATTTTTTCAACACATGAATATTTTCTTTTATCGCAATTTCTGTATTTTTTTCAAAATCAAATCCCAACTGACTCATAAATCTAAAAAGCTCTCATCAATCGAAGTCCATCTTCTTGCAACCGTTTTTTTCGGTTTCCCAACAAATCGAATAATCTTATTTTTAATATCTTCTTGTCCGTTAAAAAAATATCAATAAGTCCATCCTTTTCATTAAATGCCATCGCATTAAATGTAAAAATCCCTTCGCAATAAATCATCTTCAATATCGTTCACAAACTCAACAGAATTTGGTCTTCTCCATCGCTCCCAATATCTGTTCTAAATTTTGCAATCTCAAAATTTTCATCTTCATAATGAATTATCAAAGATTCCAAAAGCTTTTTCCAACTTCCTTTGTCGGATAATCAGAAAATATTTTTATATCATTATATTCCATATTTGTTGCAATGTCGATATCTTTTGGAGTTTTACCTAAAAGAACATCTCGTAAACAGCCTCCAACAAAATACCCTTTATTCCCATTCGAATTTAATTTTTTTCTAAAATTTTTTTGTTGCTTTTTCATCAAAAGTATAATTTTCTAATTTCATTTTTTTCACCTCAATTTTTAAAAACTTTTTATATTATACTATTTTTTTGTGAAAAAATCATAGAATTTTTTTCTAGCTATTGAAATACGCACTAGAATAATGTAAAATGATATTAAGAAAAAATGAAAAAGGGAAATCAGAGAGAGACGAAATGGGAAAAAAATAAAAAAATTTTAGATGAGAGTGTTTCAAATATAATTGCAGCAGGGAGAAGTTGTTGAAAATCCAGCTTCTATGATAAAAAGAAATGATTGAAAAATTCGTTGGATGCGAATGCAACTATGATAAAAATAGAAGTTTTTATGGGTGGACTTGATGTAAAAGTGAGTGATAATGGCGTTGGAATGGATAAAGACGACACATTGCTTTCGATAGAAAGACATGCAACTTCAAAAATCGTAACAAAAGACGATGTTTTTTTAACTTGAAAACATACGGATTTAGAGGAGAAGCACTTGCCTCAATAGCAGCAGTTTCAAAATTAACAATAACAACGAAAACAGCAAGTAGTCCAATTGGGTACAAAATTCGTAGTTATGGTGGCGTAGTTAGAGGATTTGAAGAGATTTCAAAAATGTTGGGACAGAAATCGAAATAAGAGATTTGTTTTATAATACGCCAGCTAGAAAAAAATTTTTTGAGAAAACAGTCGACAGAGTATGCTAAAATTCGAGATATTGTTTTAAGGGAAGCGCTTGTGAATAGTGATGTTGCTATTTCACTTGAATTAGACGGAAAGCCAAGCATAAAAAACAAGTGGAAAAAGGTATAGAAAATGCAATTCTTGAATTATTTGGGAAAATCAGTTTTACGAAATTTAACAAAATTTAAGTACGGATATTTGGGGAAATGTGGAAATTTTATGAAGTAGTAAAGACTATATTTTTACTTTATGTGAATAAAAGATATGTGAAATCTGCAACTATTGAAAGAGCAATTTTAGATGGTTATTATACAAAAATTAATGAAGGGAAAAATATCCTTTTGCAATAATATTTTTTTGATATAAACCAAATGAAATCGATGTTAACGTGCATCCATCCAAAAATTGTGAAATTTTCTAATGATAAAATTGTTTATCGACAAACAAAAAGATGAGATTGATGAATTTTTATTATAATGACAGGGAAAATTGGCAGCCGAATATTGATTTATCGGAGAAATCTAATAAAAATACGGAAAATGTGGTAACGGATGATTTATTTGATGATAAGATGGGTAAAAAAATTTATTAGTTTTGAGACATACGATGGTAAAGTTGATAATAATGAGAATTTGGTAGAGGAAAATTCTAGAGAAGAAAAAATCGTATAATGAAAAATAGAAATGAAAATAATTCTCAGAAAATGGATCAAAGTAATTTTTTTCTACAAGCAATTCAGAAAAATTCGATAAAAAATGAAGAAGAAGGAAATCGTAAAGTAACTGAAAATGCTAACAATAGCGATATTCTTGAAAAATATTATGAATCAATTGAATAACAAAAATAAAGTGGAAAATTCTGAGAATAATAGAAAATTTTATAAAAAATCGGTTATTGAAAATGATTCGGAAAAATTTTAATTCAGAAAAATAAAATTTTTGAAAAATTTGGATAATAGAAATATTGAGAAAAACAGATATTGTATTGTTTAATGAAGATAAAAAGTGTTTCTGATAAAACAGGGTATAAAATTGGAACATTTGAAAAGCATGTAGGAGAGCAGATAGAATACGATGTACTAGGACAGATTTTTGATACATATATTTTTGGTAAAGAGGGACAACTGAACTTGAAATTTATGATCAACACATTATTCATGAACGAATACTTTATGAAGAATTAAAAGATAAATTTTATAACAAAAAGATTGAATCACAACGGCTTTTTATTGCCACAAAAATGGAAGTTACTGAAAGTGAAAAGGAAATGATTTTTGAGAATATTGAAATTTTTAATGATTTTGGATTTGAAATCGATGAATTTTTCAGATCAAGAGATTATTTTTTTCGAGCTATTCCAGCCTTTTGATTTTAGAGATTCAATTCAAAATGTATTTTTAAAACTTTTTAGAAGATATAAAAAAATGAGGCGGAAATAAAGGATTTGCGTGAAAAATATAATTATTTCAATGTCATGCAAAGGAGCGGTAAAAAGCAGGACAAAAATTAGATTTATACGAAATGCAAAATATGGTCAGAAGACTTCATGAAGTTGGAAAAATACACTTGTCCACACGGTCGACCAATTATTGTAAAAACTAACGAGAAATGATTTAGATAAAATGTTTGGACGAAAAAAATAAAAAGGATAAAAAGCCGAATTTGGGAGCGGTTAAAAAAACTCTCAAGAAAAATAATTGACAATAAGGAAAAATATGGTAAAGATTAATATAGTATGTATTGGAAAAGTGAAAGATAAATACATACGGGATGGAATTGAAAGAATTTTCAAAAAGACTTTCACGTTATGCAAATTTTAATGTATCGTTGAATTAAGCGAAGAAGACGATAATAAAGGGATTGAGAGTGCAATCTCAAAAAGAGACAGAAAGAATAATAAATGTCATTAATAAAAAAAGTCAATCATATAATATTTTATTGGACTTAAAGGGAAAACAAAAAGTTCTGAAGAAAATGGCAGAATTATTAGAAAAAAATAACAATTCAAAAAAAGTGAAATTAATTTTTATAATAGGTGGTTCTAATGGAGTCGGAGATGAATTGCGAAGAATAGTTGATTTTAGATTAAATTTTTCATTATTTACATTTCCACATCAGTTAATGAGATTAATTTTAGCAGAACAAATTTATAGATGGATTTCGATTAATAATAATATAAAATATCATAAATAATGGAGGGAGAAGCATGTATTCAGTAGGCGAAGAATTTGAAAAAGTAATTGATGATGAAATGGAATATTTTACATGTTTAGCAAATATTACAGTTGGGGATAAGGAGTATTTGATTTATGAAAATGAATCAGGAGTAAAAAAGAGTTTTTATTATGATGTGAGTGAAGAAGAATTAGTAACATTGGATGAAGATGAAGAAGATCACATATTAGAAATATGGGACGAAGATTATTATGGTACTGATAAGGATTATATGTACTGGAACGAGGATTTCGGAGAATATGATAAGGTAAAAGATGAAACAAATCTTGAAGACTTGAGTGCAGAACCATTTAATGACTTAGATGATGATGATATTGCTGATTTTTCTAGTGACGAAGATGAAGAAGATTTGGATGACTTTTTGAATGAGTTTTTAGAGTAAAAAGGAGAAAAATTTTTAATGAAAAATAAAAATATCAAGTATTGATAAATTTGAGCAAAAATATGATAAAATATTTGACATAGCACAAACAAATCATTTAGATGGAAAAAATGAGTATCATTACAACGATGAATTTGGAAAAATGTAGAATTATAGAACATTCTGATTTTCTAGAGATTTATCGAGTTGAAAAATAAACTCAAAAACAAGTTTTTTTAAATTGGATAAAAACGTCATTTTCATATATAACAAAAAGAATTTAAAGGGAAATATGAGATAATAACAAAAAATATTTAAAGAAAATGGAAAAATTATGTTAGAATATGATATAATGGATAGAAATGAATTAATTAATACAATAAAATTGGAAATAAATTTGTTTGTTTAAATGAAATAATTATAAGAAAGGAAAAAGTGATGAGTAATCAAAAATAATCAAACGCCAAATGATAATGGTATAATAAAAGAAAAATTGAAAAAAAGTAGAAGAATTGAAAGAAATGGGAATTGAGCCTTATGGAAGACATTATGATAAGGTAGACGATATTTCAGAAATTAATAAGTATGATGAAACTTATGAAAAAGTATTCAAAACAGCAGGAAGAATTGTTGCATTCAGAAGAATGGGTAAAAATGGATTTGGGAAAAATTCAAGATCCAACTGGACAAATTCAATATTATGTTAAAAAAAGATGAAGTTGGAGAAGACGAATATGAAATTTATAAAAATTAGGAATGGGAGATTTCATTGGTATTGAAGGAACATTATTTAGAACAAAAACTGGAGAATTAACTTTAAGAGCAAAAATCTTTTGAAGTTTTATCAAAAAAATGTAAGACCACTACCAGAAAAATTCCATGGATTAACAAATATTGAAACTAGATATAGACAAAGATATGTTGACTTGGTAATGAATAGAGAAGTTATGGAAACTATGAAAAAAGATTCCAAGTTATTAGATTTTTTTAGAAGCTATTTAGAAAAAGGATTTACGGAAGTTGAAACTCCAATGATGCACCCAATCGCAGGTGGAGCAACTGCAAGACCATTTGTTACGCACCACAATGCATTAGATATGGAATTATTCTTAAGAATCGCACCTGAATTATACTTAAAAAAAGATTATTAGTTGGTGGATTTGAAAAAGTATTTGAAATTAATAGAAGTTTTAGAAATGAAGGAATTTCTGTAAAACATAATCCTGAATTTACAATGATGGAATTGTACCAAGCGTATGCTGATTTTAATGATATGATGGACTTTGACAGAAGACTTAATTTCTAGCTTGACTTTCGAGTTACATGGAAAATATGAAATTGAATATGAAGATAAAAACTATTAATTTAGCTAAACCTTGGAGAAGAGTAACAATGAAAGAAGCTGTAAAAAGAAGCAACTGGATTTGATTTTGATTCAATTTCATGATGAAGAAGCTATTGAAAAAGCGAAAAGAATTTGGAATTCCTTTAGAAAAAGATAAAACATATACAAAATTTGGAATTTTAAATTTATTCTTTGAAGAAAAAGTGGAAGAAACATTGATTAATCCAACATTCATAACAGAATATCCAAAAGAAATTTCTCCACTTTCAAAAAATCAAAAAGGTGAAACTGAATGGGTTGACAGATTTGAATTATTCATTTCAGGAAGAGAATTTGCAAACGCATATTCAGAATTAAACGATCCAAGAGATCAAAAAGAAAGATTCGAAGAACAAGTTAAATTGAAAGAAGCAGGAGACGATGAAGCACAAGGAATGGATTTAGATTACATTAGAGCCTTAGAATATGGAATGCCACCTGCAGGAGGATTAGGAATTGGAATTGATAGATTAGTTATGTTACAAACTAATTCAGCATCAATCAGAGACGTAATCTTGTTCCCAACATTAAGAAAAGAAGACATCGAATTATAATTTTTCAAATTAATTTATTAATCAAAAAAATAAAAGATAATCATGAAATTAGTCGTGAAAAATCTAGAAAAATAGGCAATCTCAGAATTAGAGAGAGTCTATTTTTTTATTTAAAAATGAGAAAAAAATTAAAAGTTCTCATTTTTCTTTAATCTTTATATGATACTATTATAATGTAAACAAAGGAACAGCAATTACAAATACAAAAATGCAAAGGAGGATTATAAAAATAAATTCTTAAAAAGTAGCATTGTTAGGTTTGTTTTAGTATTAGGTTCTTTGAGTTTTTGCTGAAGTAAAAGATTATAAAAAATCAAATTTCAGCTATAAAAAGTTCTTATAAAAGATCAAAAAATAACCCCAGCAAGAGCTAAACAAATAGCATTAGCAAAAAGTTCCAGGTGCAACATTGAGAAATATTAAAGATTTTGATTTTGATGAAGATTCTTATGAAGGAGAAATTCATTATAGAGGTTACACTTATGAATTTGAAATCGATGCGTATACTGGAAGAATCACAGATTGGGACGTAGATAGAGATTAGGAAATAAAGAGTTTTATGAAGAAAAGGTCGTGCATATGAGGGTAGGAGCTTATATGCAAAAAGGAGTTTGGTTATAAAGGTAAGATTTTATGAAAATCTAAAAAGTTTGTGAGGAAAAAAAGTTAAAGGTCAAAAAGGAGTAAAGGTCATGTATACGAGGGTAGGAGCTATGTGCAAAAAAATGAAGTTACAAAGTTAAAAAGGATAGGGTTTTTGGTCGAATCCGAATCATGAAGAAAAAAGTTCACTAAAATTAAGTCGATATCGTTAAAAAGTTTTTAAGTGTATAATTGCTGTAGAAGAAAAAGGTTGTTTGTAATAGTTATATAAGTAAAAAAAGGTCAAGTCTAAAGAGATTTAGATAGTTTATGAAGAAAAAGGTCATTATGTATAGAAAAGGGGAAGTTAGTACATAGAGGTTTCACTTTAAAGGAGCAAAATAAGAAAAAGGTAAGAAGAAAGATAGTATTAAGAGAAGTTATTTTGTAAGTTATGTCTGCAAAAGACTTCTTTTTGTTTTGAAAATCAGATGTTGAGAAAAAAATGTGTAATAAAAAAAGGATGGTAAAAATTACCACCCTAAATTCTTTTAAAAATTATTTTTTTCTATAATATTTTTCTAAACTGTTAACAATTCCAGAAACCATTTTATCTTGGTATTCTTTTGTTGACATTTTTTTCTGTCTTCAGCTGGATTTGACATAAATCCTAATTCAATTAAAGTTGTTGGTATTTTTGACCAGTTTGTACCAGTTAAGTCGTCTCTATAAGAAATTCTCTATTTTGGGCACCAGTAGTTTTTAAATATTCTGCTAAAAATGTCTTTTGATAATTTTTTTCACTTGCTTTTTGAACCGCAGGTGAAAGATATCTATTTTTAGCCGATGCAGTTAATACAGAAACACCACTTATAGAAGAGTTATTTATACCATCAGCATGGATTCTAACATAAGAATCACAACCCTGAATCATTGGCTTTTTCGGCTCTTTTCCTTGTTACTGATATTTACTTCATTTTTATCTCTAATCATTGTTATCTTGTAACCTTTTTGCTTGTAAAGCATCTCTTAATTTTAATCCAACTTCAAAGTCAATTGATATTCATTTTTTTCTAGTTGCAACTCCTTGAGCTCCAGACGAAACTTTTGGTTTTCTAGTAGAAGAACCAGGCGCAACAGGCTCTAATTGACTATTTCCTCTCAATTGCGTCCAGGATCAATACAAACGTGTTTTTGATGCTGATACGGTATCTGCATGTGCTGGTGTTGTGACAACTGAAGTTGAAAATAGAGTAGTCAAAAACATGATTGACGCAGATAAATGTTTAATAATTAAATTTAACATAATTCATAATCTCCTTTCTTTTTACAATCTCGATTTTATCATAAATAACGTGAGATATCAAAATAAAAATTTATGTGATTTTTATTGAGTTTATTCAGTGAGAAAATTGTATTAAAATATTTGTAGAAATAAAAAAGTATTTTTAAGAAAAATTTTGTTGAAAAATATGATTGACAATAGGTGGAAAAATAATATATAATCAAATATATGAACAATCATTCATATATTTTGAAATTAAAAATTAAAAAAATAAAATAATAAAAAGATATTGTTATAAATTTTATGACAAAAATGAAAAAAATAATTTATTTTATTAGAATATATTTTAGGCTGTGAGATAATTTTATGAAATTAGATTTTTGGAAGGAGAGAGAATGAAAAAAATACCGATATGTGAAATAGAAGCGATTCATCAAGATACTGTTGAAATGGTAAAGGAAAAAAATTGCCACAAGAAGAGATTTTTGTATGATTTGGGGAGACTTTTTTTAAAATTTTTGGGGGATACAACTCGGATAAAAAAATATTGAGTGCGTTGTATCAGTCGGAAATGTGTGATGTGATATAGCGATTACCTTGGGGATGACTCAGTCGGCAATTTCGCATCAGTTGAGGGTTTTTGAAACAGGGGAGGCTTGTGAAATATAGAAAAAGAAGGGAAGGTTGTTTATTATTCGTTGGATGATGAGCATGTGATTCATATAATTGAGCAAGGGATTGACGCATATTGGAGAGAAAAGATAGTAAAAAAATTTTGTGATTTATTGAGAAAAATAAAAAGTAAAATTAGAGTTGGAGTGATGAAATTATGGCTAAAGAGACGATTTTATCAATAGTTGGATTAGATTGTCCAAATTGTGCTGCAAAAGTAGAACGAAAAAAATTGGCGAAATGCCAGAAATAATGGAAGCAACTATAGATTTTTTTGGGAGAAAAGTTATTTATTACGACAGAAGAAGAAAATAGAAATTCTTTGATAGAAAAAAATTCAAGAGGTTGTGGATAAAGTTGAAGAAGGTGTTATTGTTTCTGAAAGAAAGATTCGTGGAATGCAACATTCTCATAAACATGAAGAGCATTGTTGTTGTTCAGGAGCTTGTGGAATGAGTGAAAATGCAGGAGAACATGTACATTCTCGTAGTCATAGTCACAGCCACTCAGAAGAGGACAATATCAAGAAAAAAATGTTACAAAAATTTGTGATTGGTGGAATTATTTTTGCAGGTGCAATATTGGCGCCATTGCCGAATTTTATGAAAATTGTTTTTGTATTTGGTTAGTTACTTTAATTATTGGTGGCGAAGTTGTGTTGACTGCGATACGGAAATATAAAAAGAGGGGAAGTTTTTGATGAAAACTTTTTGATGACGGTTGCGACAGTTGGTGCTTTTGCGATAAAAGAATATCCTGAAGCCGTTGCAGTAATGTTATTTTATATGGTTGGAGAATTATTTCAAGATGTGGCTGTGGGAAATTCTAGAAAAATCAATTACTGCTTTGATGGATATTAGACCTGATTATGCGAATGTGAAAAATTGGAGATGAAATAAAGAAAGTTTCGCCTGAAACTGTGGGTGTTGGTGATTTGATAGTGGTTAAGCCAGGGGAAAAAGTACCGTTAGATGGAGAAATTGTAGAAGGAAATTCAACTTTTGATACATCGGCATTGACTGGAGAATCGTTACCAAAAAGAAGTAATGGTTGGAGAAAAATGTGTTGAGTGGATTTATTAATAAAACTGGATTAATAACTGTAAAAAGTTACAAAAAAATTTCTCTGAATCAACAGTTTCAAAAGATTTTAGATTTAGTTCAAAATGCAAGTGGAAAAATCAAAAACAGAGAATTTTATAACAAAATTTGCAAGATATTACACACCAGCAGTTGTAATCGTAGCATTGATTTTAGCAATAATTCCGCCTGTTTTTATTGCAACAACCATTTTCTAATTGGGTTTACAGAGCGTTGACCTTCTTAGTAGTTTCATGTCCATGTGCGTTGGTTATTTCTGTTCCGTTAGGATTTTTTTGGTGGAATTGGAGGAGCTTCAAAACATGGAATTTTTAGTAAAAGGTGCTAATTATTTGGAAGCATTGACAAAAAAATTGATACGGTTGTAATGGATAAAAACAGGAACATTGACAAAAGGTATTTTCAAAGGTTACTGAAATTAATATGAAAAATAATCAAAAAATACAGAAACTACAGGAGAAAAATGAACTTTTGAAATATACAGCTTATGCAGAAAGTTTTTCAAATCATCCGATTGCACAGTCGATTGTGAAAGAATACGAAGAAATGGGTAATTCGATTGACAAATCAAAAATTGAGAAAATTTGAGGAATTGTCTGGTTATGGATTAAAAAGTGAGAGTTGATGGAAAAGATATTTTTGGCTGGGAATGCGAAATTGATGGATTTGGAAAAATTGCTATTGAAAAATGAAGAAAAAAATTAGGAACAGTAGTTTATGTGGCAATAGATGGAAAAATATGCAGGAAATATTGTGATTGCTGATGAAATAAAGGAAGATTCTGAAAGTGCTATTTTTGGAATGAAAAAGCAAGGAATTAAAAAAATATCATAATGTTGACTGGAGATAATAAGAAAATTGGTGAAAATGTTGCTAAAAATTAGGAATAACAAAAGTTTTTCTGAATTATTACCGACACAAAAAGTGGAAAAATTGGAAGAAGTAATGATTGAAAATGGGAAAAAAATTCTGGAAAAAGTGTTGTTTGTAGGAGATGGAATAAATGATGCACCAGTTTTAGCTAGAGCAGATGTTGGAGTTGCAATGGGAGGAGTTGGCTCTGATGCGGCAATAGAAGCGGCTGACGTTGTAATAATGAATGACGAACCTTCAAAAATTGTAACAGCAATAGAAATTGCAAAAAACGAAAAACAATAGTTTGGCAAAAATATCATATTTGCATTAGCAGTAAAAGGGAATTATTTTTAATTATGGGAGCATTAGGATTTGCTACAATGTGGGAAGCTGTATTCGGTGATGTCGGAGTAGCTTTAATAGCGATATTGAATTCTATGAGACTATGTATAAAAAATAGTTGATATTTTTAAGTTTTACAATCTTGATAAAGAAAATGATTATGTAGACTATAAAAATCAAAAATTTATTATACTTAAGCTAATCGATTTTTACTGATCTTCATTTCGTTTTTCTTTTTAATTTATAATAAAATTTTTCAAAAATTTTGATGTGGAACCATAAGTTTATGGCTAAAATTCCTACCACTATGAAAAATAGAGAAGAAAAATCCACTTAAAGTCAATAAAATGAGGTTAGGAGTTACGGAAAATGCTAAAACAGCAAAATGACAAAAATCAAATAAAAATTGAAATCTAACTTCACATACGATATAATGAAAAATATAGATTAATATTCATTTATTTGAAGGAGGAGAATGTCTTGGCTGAAACGATTTTTAGAGGAAGTGAAAGAGATACGATTGTTAAAGACGAAACGGGAGAGAATTATTTTTGATTTTGTGTTCGCTTGTGACGGGGATTGTGACAGGGGCTGTTGTTGCGACGTATCGGATATTGCTTGATAAGATTTCGATTTTTAGAAATAATTTTAATGAGAATATGACTTTTGGGAAATTTTTGATTGGGTTGTTGGTTTTTATTTTGATTGGGGTTATTGTGCAGTTTATGTTGAGTAAGAATCCTTTAATTGGGGGAGGGATTCCACAGGTTAGTGCGTTTTTACAAAGAAAGTTGAAATTTAGGTGGTTTCAGAGTTGTTTTGTAAGTTTTGGGGTGGAGTTTTAGCAATTGGAGCTGGGATGTCGATGGGAAGAGAAGGGCCTTCGATTCATTTGGGAGCTTTGATTGGTGAAGGGATTGACAGGCTTTTGAAAAGAAAGGAAGTTGAGAATAAATATTTGGTGACGGCTGGGGCTAGTGCTGGATTGGCAGCGGCTTTTTAATGCACCATTGGCTGGAGCGATATTTGCTTTGGAGGAATTGCATAAATTTTTCACCGTTGATGTTGATTTGTGTACTTGTAGCTAGTGGTGGTTCGGGAAATGATGTTACGGAAAAATAATTGGATCTGGAGTTACATTTAAGTATAATTTTCATTTGCCGACAGAAACTTCTCAAATGAAGGTTTTTGTAATAACAGCTATATTTTGCTTAATTTTAGCACTTGGTGGAAAAATGTTTTAATACGTATTTGATATATTTTCAGGATAAGTATAAAGGGATAAAACTTAATAAATATGTGAAAAATTTCGTTGTTTATGGTGTTGGCGTTTTTGATTTCAATTTTTTTCAAGGATATAACAGGTGGTGGACATGAGTTAATTGAAAAAAATGTTTGATGCGAAATTGCCGATAAAAAAATATTGGCGATTGTATTAGTTGCGAAATTTTTGTATACGATGATTTGTTATGGTACGGGATTTCCTGGAGGAATTTTTACCGATGCTTGTAATTGGTGCGTTAGTTGGGAAAAATATATGGCACGATTTTAGTAGCATATTTTGGGGATTCCACAGAGTTTGTGGTGCATTTTATGCTATTGGGAATGGCTGGATATTTGACGGCATCTGTAAAAGCTCCGATTACGGGAGTGATTTTAATAATGGAAAATGACTGGGAATTTTTTTCGTATTTGTTTATGTTGATAATTGTTTCGACAGGGACATATATTTTGACAGAATTGCTTTCGATGGAGCCGATTTATGAGATTTTACTTGAAAGATTGATTTCAGGGAAAAAAGGATGCGAATGAAAAAGTGCCGTTGGAATCGAGAATTGTTACAATTTTGATTCATGTTGGAATTGATTCAGAATTTGATAATAAAAAAAGTGAAGGATTTGAAAATTGCCGAAAAAGGTTTTGATAGTTGGGATTCGTTCGGGTGGAAAAGAGTTTATACCAAATGGAGAAACAGTTGTTAAAAAGTGGGGATCAATTAGTGATTATGACTGATCATGAGACGGCGAAAAAAATATTCGCATGAGTTGAAAGAGCGTGGAATGAAAAATGAAATAAAATTGAAAAAATTAGAAGTTGCAAATGGTTGATTTTTGCAACTTTTTTTCTTTGAAAAATGGTTGGAATATGTTACACTATATGAGTAGAATAAGAACGGGAGTTTTTGGAAAAATGGTAAATTATAATTTGTTGTATAGTGATCTGAAAGATGTGAAAAATACAGGGATTGGGAAAAAGTACAACTTGGAAAAATTTTAATAAATTAGGAGTTCATACTTTGTATGATTTGTTGTATTTTTTTCCCAAGAGCATATGAAAATAGAGGAAATAGTAAGAAAATAGATAAAATTTTGGCAGATGAGTTTGTTATTTTAACTGGGACAATTGTAAATATTTCTAGTCAGTTTGCTATGAGAAGACCGATGTTTAAGGCAATTTTAGCAGATGAGACTGGAATGCTTGAGCTTGTTTGGTTTAATAATAAATTTGTGAAAAATTATGTTCATGTGGGGGATGAAGTTTCGGTTTATGGGAAAGTTAGAAAGACAATGAAATTTCAGATGATAAATCCTGAATTTAAAAGGGATGAGCAAATAGCCGAGGCAATGTTGCCGATTTATCCATCGACAGCTTCATTGAAACAACCGACTATTAGAAAAATTGTGGAAAAGGCATTGTTTGAGTATGCATATTTGTTGGAGGAAAATATTCCAAAAGAATTGATGGAGCAAGAGAATTTGCCGAGTAGGACTAGGGCGATTATGGATATTCATTTTCCGAAGAATGAAGAGGTTATGGAAAGGGCGAAAAAGCGATTTATGCTGGAGGAAATTTTGCTTTTTGGAAGCTGGGAATTTTGCAGAATAGATTTAAGATTGATCAGGCGAATAGTAATGTTTATAAGTTGGAAGATAAAAAAGGGCTGGTTCGAGAATTTATTGATAGTTTGGATTATGAATTGACAAAGGCTCAAAAGCGAGTGATTACTGAAATTTATAAAGAATTGAAAAATGGGAAGATTGTGAATAGACTGATTCAAGGAGATGTTGGATCAGGGAAAAACAATAGTTTCGTTCATTATTCTTTTGTATATTGTTGAAAATGGATATCAAGGTGTGATAATGGCACCGACAGAAATTTTGGCAACACAGCATTATTTGGGAATTGTAGATCAGTTTAATAATTTGGATGTCAGAGTTGAGTTGTTGACTGGGAGTTTGAAAGGGAAGAAAAAGGAGAAATTGTTGGCTGAAATTGAGAATGGCGTGGTTGATATTGTGATTGGGACACATTCGCTAATAGAGGATAATGTAGTTTTTAAGAATTTGGGATTGATTGTGATTGATGAGCAACATCGTTTTGGAGTGACTCAGAGAAAATTATTGAGAGAAAAGGGAAATTTGGAAAATTTGATTGTAATGAGTGCCACACCAATTCCACGTTCTTTAGCGTTGACGATTTATGGAGATTTGGATGTTTCGATTATTGATGAACTGCCGAAGGGGAGAAGTCCGATTGTTACTAAATGGATAAAATCAGAGGAAGAAAAACGTAAAATGTACGAATTTATTGAGAAAAAATTGAGGAAAGGGCGACAGGCGTATGTTGTTTCGCCTTTGATTGAGGAAAGTGAGACGTTGGGAAATATAAAATCGGCACAGGAAACTTTTGAGGAATATAGTGCGATTTTTTCAAATTGGAAAATTGGGTTGATTCATGGAAGGCAGAAGTATCAGGAAAAAGAAGAGGTAATGAGACTTTTCAAAAAGGGAGAAATTGATATTTTTAGTTTCGACAACAGTAATTGAAGTTGGGAGTGAATGTTCCAAATGCTTCAATTATGGTGATTCGTGATGCACAAAGATTTGGTCTTTCGTCGCTTCATCAGTTGCGAGGAAGAGTTGGTCGTGGAAGTCATCAATCATATTGTTTTTGGAATCAGAAACTACGAATAAGATTTCGATAAAAGCGTTTGGAGGCAATGGAAAGTACAACGGATGGATTTAAAATAGCTGAAGAGGATTTGAAATTAAGAAATTCAGGAGAGATTTTAGGAACTAGGCAAAGTGGGATTTCGGATATGTTGTTTACAGATATTGTGAAAAATGTACGTGAAATAAAGATTGTGAGAGATTTTGTGATGGAATATTTGAAGAATAATAATGGAGATATCGGGAATGAGTTTTTGAAATTGGATATATATCATAAATTCTTTAATTGATAATTTTAAAATGTTTTTGAGAGTTCGAACTACCACTCTTAAATTCTGCTTTTGCTACAAAAAAATTTGAGGATAGAAAGGAAAAAAATCTTTATGAAAAGATATTTAGCAGACTTTTGGTTTACTTTTTAGTTGGAATATTGTGGGGATTGGGGATTTGTATTTGTGAAAATTGGATTGAAATGAAGGGATAGATCCGTTTTATTTGTCTTCGATAAGATTTTTGCTGGGATTTGTGGCTTTGTATTTGATTTTTTTAGAAAGAAAGTTAGTAAGATTGTGAAAAAGGGATATAAAAGGCTGGAATTGTGATAGATTTTTTTCAATTTATGGGATATTTGACGCAAACTTATGGATTGACAATGACAACAGCTAGTAAAAAATGCTTTTTTACAGCAATAAATGTCGTAATTGTTCCGTATATTTTTTTGGATATTGCATAAAAAAAGAAACCTGATATATTTTCGTTTGTTGCTTCAATTGTTTGTCTAGCAGGAGTTGAGTTATTAGCTTTGATGCAAACATGAATTTGACGGATATAAATAGAGGGATATTTTTGACAATAATAAGTGCATTCTTTTTGCAGGGACAAATTGCTACGACTGGGTATTTTTTTCTAGGAAAAATAGAGCCGATGAAATTAATATTTATTCAAATGTTAGTTGCTGGAATATTGTTTTTAATAACTCAATTTGTAACGACTGGTGTAAGAGCGTTTACTCCGTTAAGTGGAGTGACATTAGTATCGGTAATATATCTAGTATTATTTTCGACAGCAATTCCGACATTACTGCAAACTTTTTGTCAAAAGGCTACAACATCGACAAGAGCTTCGATTTTAATGTCAACAGAATCATTGTTTGCACCGTTATTTTGCATTTTTGTTGTTGCATGAAGTGTTGACTTTAAAAGTGATTTTTGGTGCAGGATTAATATTGTTTGCGGTATTGATTTCAGAGACAAAATTGGGATTGAGCGAAAATGGAAGATTAAAAATTAATTGTGGAAAGGTAGAAAAATGAAAAAAAATTACAAAAAAATTATAGCTTTTGGGAATAATTTTTGATTTTGGTTATTTCTTGTGGAAAATCAAAAAAAGATAATGGGAAAAAGGTGGCAAAAGGTGCTGATAAAGTAATTGAGGAAGCTGCAAAAAAGCTGCTGAAAAATCAAAAAGATGACGAAAAAGATAAAAAAATGAATGAGAAAATTGTAGGAAGTTATGTAAGCGGAAATAGTTTAGTTAAAATATACAAGGATGATTATTATATTCAGTGGGGAGAACTGATATGGAATCGTGGCAAAAGAAAAATCGATGCAATGAAGGAAAAAGGTGAGACATACAATACTTTTGATTCAACAGATGTAACTTGGGGAAATTCAGATATTGTAATGTTTAAGCCAATAAAATTAGAAAAAAAGGGTACAAAACTGTATAATCCAAAAATGAAGCAAACTTATTCTGTCGTTGAAGCTGATAATGTTTTTAATAAAAAAATTGATGGACACGATGAAATGCAGCCAATTTTAAGAAGATTGAGCGAAGATGAAACGAAAAAGAATGAAAAATGTAAAATTTTTATATGATGGAAATCGACCTTTAGAAGGAACTGATTTTTACAATAAAATTCCTATCGGAATCTAGAAGACCAATTTAACAAATAATTTCAAATATTAGAAAAGAAATGTTCCACTCATTATGAATGGAACATTTTTATTATCTGCAAAATACAATAAGTAATACCACTAGCAATAACAGGCCCTGCAGCAACTCCTTTAAAGAAAACAACTCCCATTATAGTTCCAATAACCAAAGCAACTGTAATTTCTGGTTGTCCGTGAAGTAAGTTGACACCTCTTGCCGAAAAGCAAAGAAACAGTGATTCCACTAACGATTGCGACCCATCCAATTGGTGAATGGAAGGCATTTATCAAGTGCTTGAAGCCAATTTCACTTGTAGCGATAGGAATTAAAATAGCGATTGTAATAACTAAAACTCCCCAATTTATCCCTTTCGTACGAAATTGTGCCATTAATTTGTCGGTATGAGGTAAAAATTTTTAAAAATCATAACGAATATTGTAGCAATTACAATTGATTGATTTTTGTGATAAATCCAACGAATAAAAATTAAGGCTAAAAATAACCAGCTTTCCATGTAAAAAATTCTCCTTTCAAATTTTTTTGATAATAAACATTTTACCATAAAAAAATAATTTTTGTGTTATACTTGTAATAGAGAAATTTTTAAAAATAAAACGAAAAAAATTAAAATTTATAGAGGGTTTAAAAAAATAATATTTAAAAATTATAAAAAGATTGTTACAAAAATAAGAAAGAAAAAAATTTAAAAGGAGGAAATGAGATGTCAAGAAATGTATTTATAACTGGAGCGTCAAGTGGAATTGGAAAGGCGATTGCATATGCATTTGGAAAAATGGTGATGATTTGATTTTTATGTGCAAGAAGAATTGAGAAATTACAGGAAATTAAAGCTGATATTGAGAGAAAAATATGGAGTAAATGTACATATTTTTGAGTTGGATGTAACGAAATATGAAAAAGGTTGCAAAAACTGTGAAAAAAATATTGAGAAAAAGTTTCGAGAATTGATATTTTGGTAAATAATGCGGGATTAGCTTTGGGACTTGATAAATTTCAAGATTACAGTATTACGGATATGGAAATAATGATAGATACTAATGTGAAAGGTCTTTTGCTATGTAAGTCGTGAAATTATACCAAATATGGTGGAAAAATAATACAGGGCATATAATTAATATGGGTTCAACTGCTGGAATTTACGCTTATGCAGGTGCAGCGGTTTTATTGTGCGACAAAAAGCAGCAGTAAGATTTTCTAAGCGATGGAATTAGAATTGACACAATTGATAAAAAAATATTAAGGTTAGTACATTACAGCCAGGAATTGTTGAGACAGATTTTAGTGAAGTCAGATTTCATGGGGATAGAAAGAGAGCGAAAAGGAATTTATTTGGGAATTGAAGCATTAAAAGCCAGAAGATATTGCAGACATTGCGTTATACGTTGCAAATCAGCCAAAGCACGTTCAAATTTACAGATGTAACAATAATGGCTACACAACAGGCAACAGGATTTATGGTTCATAAAAATAATGTAGAGAACTTGTTTTTGAAATATCATGGTAATATAAGAGTAAGGAGGTTGGAAGTAAGAAGAAAAATTATTTTAAGAATAATTATATGAAAGAATAGTTAAAAATATAAGCGTTATCGTTGTTTTTTTGTTTCTTTTGCAATTAAGATATGATTGAGAAAAAGAAACATATGGAGGTAAAAATATGAAAAGTGTAAAAAGAACTTATGGTTTAAAAATTGGGGATAATTAATCCGACGAGAGTTTATCGTAATTTATCACCCGCAATTTTTAGTTGAAAAAGCAATTGAAAGAGGAGAAGGGACATTGTCATCAACAGGGGCATTGGTAGTGACAACAGGAAAATATACGGGGCGTTCACCTGAGGATAAATTTATTGTTGATACAGAAGCTATTCACGATTCGATTGCGTGGGGAAAAGTGAATAAGCCAATTAGCAAAGAAAAATTTGATTTTATTTATTCAAAAGTTATTGCTTATTTACAAAATAGAGAAATTTTTGTTTTTTTGATGGTTTTGCTGGGGCTGATCCAACTTGCAGATTAAAATTTAGAATTGTAAATGAATTAGCAAGTCAAAATTTATTCATTCAACAATTGTTAATAAGACCGACAAAAAGAAGAATTGGTAAATTATGTGAAAGAAGATTATACAATAATTGCAGCACCTGGATTCAAGTGCAATCCTGAAACTGATGGAGTAAATTCTGAAGCAGCAATTATTATTGACTACGAAGCGAAAAAGTAGTAATTTGTGGAACTCAATATTCAGGAGAAATTAAAAGAGTGTGTTCTGCATAATGAATTATTTGATGCCAGAAAGAGATGTATTACCAATGCACTGTTCTGCAAATATGGATGCCAAAACTGGAGAAACAGCAGTATTTTTGGATTGTCAGGAACTGGGAAAAACAACATTGTCAGCTGATCCGAGAAGACTTTTGATTGGAGACGATGAACACGGTTGGTCAGATCACTGGAGTTTTCAATTTTGAAGGTGGATGTTATGCAAAATGTATAAATTTAGATAAAAATAATGAACCTGAAATTTATAATGCGATAAGATTTGGAAGTTTAGTTGAAAATGTTGTAATGGATTCTGGAACTAGAAAATTAGACTTTTTTGACGGAACTTTGACTGAAAATACGAGAGTTGGATATCCGATAGATTATATTGAAAATGCTCAAGTAACAGGAGTTGGACACATTCCAAATGTAATAATTTTTCTTAACAGCAGATGCGTTTGGAGTATTGCCAACTTTCAAGATTATCTAAAGAAGCAGCAATGTATCATTTTATAACAGGGTTTACTTCAAAATTAGCTGGAACTGAAAGAGGAGTCACTGAACCACAGCCAACATTCTCAACTTGTTTCGGTGAACCATTTATGCCAAAACGACCTTTAGTTTACGCAAAAATGCTAGGAGAAAAAAATTGAAAAATATCACACAAGAGTTTATTTGGTAAATACTGGATGGACAGGGTGGACCATACGGAATTGGAGAAAGAATAAAATTGAAATATACTCGTGCTATGATAAATGCAGCTTTTAAAATGGAGAAATCGAAAAATCAAGAATTTGTTCACAATAAATTTTTCAATGTAGATGTTCCGCAAGGCTGTCCAGATGTTCCAGCAGAAATGTTAAATCCTTCAAATACTTGGAATAACAAGGAATCATATGACACATACGCTGAAAAATTAGTAAAAATGTTCAATGACAATTTTGCGAGTAAATATCCAAATATCTCAGAAGATATAGTAATGCAGGGCCTAGAATAATCGAATAATAACAATCGATTTTATTACTATTGTTTCGCTTAAAAATGTGGTATAATTCAATAGAAAGTATTATACTAGGAGTTTGTGTAATATTAAATAGTAATATTAGGAGGAAAAGTTTATGAAAAAAATTGGTAGTGTTATTAGGAATTTTAGGATTTTCAATTTTGGGATTTTTCTAGAAAGCAGTTTATGTAAAAAAAGAGAACCAGCAAGAAAAAGTTTATGTGAAGAGAAAAATTCTAGAAGAATTACAAGAAGAGTAAATCAAATAAAAAGAAAAAAATTCTAAAAACAAAGTGGTTTATGTAAAAAGAGAACCAGCAAAAAAATGGTTTATAAAGAAAAGATAAATTAATTAAAGTGAAAAAGCTGCACATTCTAAGAAACACAAGTGCAGTTTTTCATTTTATTAGTAATAAAAAAATCTTAGAGTGAAAATACAATCTTCAATTATTTTATTCCTTCAATGTCGATAAAAAAATAAATAATGTGATATAATAGAATATAGTTGAAATAAAGCCTTAAAATGAAATGAATAAAAATTAAAAAGGTTTGGAGTGTGGAACTAGAGGAGTACAGTAGTATGCAAAAAGATATTTAAATTAATAGGAATGATGGTTTTATTTGGGAATATAGGTTTTTTTCTGAATATAAAGCAAGGGATGGAAAAAGTTTATTATAATAATAATCTTGTAGTAAAAAAATTTAGATGTAAATAATTTCAAAGTTTTAGGAAATAATTATGTAACAGACGATAATAAAATATTTTTATGAACTTGAAATGAAAAGAGTTGATTTGCCAACATTTGAAGTTTTTAGTGAATCAATTATCGAAGGATAAAAAAATAATGTATATTATAAAGATGAAGTTTTTCCTGATTTGAGTGCAGCAGACCTTAAAATCTATAATGACGAGGATGATGGAGTTGTATATGTTCAAAGCAACGAAAAATGTATGCTTTCACTGATTTGGAAATAAGAGAATTACAAGGAGTAAATCTAGCATCATTTGAAGTATTGAAAAATGGATATTCAAAGACAATAAAAAATTTATTATGAAGGAATAGTGTTGGAAAAATTCTAATCCGACAACATTTAAAAATTTTTAAATAAAGGATACTCAAAAGATATAAATAATGTTTACTATTTGTCGGAACCTATACAAGGTGCAAATCCAAAGTCATTTAATGCATTGAGTGATTCTTATGCTACAGATGGTAAAAATGTTTATTATGGTAATAAAAGCTATAAAAAGGTGCGGATTTGTTAACATTTGAGGCAATTAATGATTATCCTTTTTACAGTAAAGATAAAAAATGGTGTTTACTATAATGGAGTAAAAATTCCAAAGCGCAGATTCTAAAACATTTGAAGTACTTGATTATGAGTATTCAAAAGATAAAAATAATGTTTATCAAAAAAATAAAGTAGTGAGTAAAAGCGAATCCGCAAACATTTGAGTTAATACCAGATACAATTTATGCGAGAGATAACAACAATATCTTTTTATAATTTAAATGTAATAGATAGGTATAATCCTCAAAATTTTGAGGTGAAAAATTCGTATATATTAAAAAGTAATAATAAAATTTATTATATTGGTTTAAAATTAAATAAAAGTGGACGCAGCGACATTTGAAACAGTAAAAAGGAAACGACGATCCAGATTTTAGAAGTCCATATGTGAAGGATAAAAAGAGTTTATGTTGTAAATGTTTTGAATCCAGATAGAACGATTGAAGAAGTAAAAGGTGCAGATCCTAAAAACTTCAGTATAATTGATCCCGATTATTACATGTATACGAGGGACAAAGGAGATGTTTATTATTACGATGCATCGACAAAAATTTCTAAAATGAAAGTGCAGATGCGAAATCATTTAAAATATTTGATAATTATTTTTCAAAAGATAAAAAGATGTTTATTTTAAAAATAGTAAATTGAAAGGAATTAGTTCGAAAAAAATTTAATATTTTTATTAGAAAATTATTCAATGTATTTCTTACGAGATAAAAATAGTGTATACTTTATTTACAATAAATGATCCAATTGATACGACTTGGCAAAAATTGGAAGCAATTCCTACGATAGATCCTGATTCATTTGAAGTACTAGATGATTGGTACTTTTAAAGATAAAAAGCAACGTATATTATTACGATTTTGTCAAGAAAAAGATAAATTTATGAAAATTCCATTGGCAGATACAGGAACATTTACTGTTTTGACTGAAGGATATTCGAAAGATGCAAAATAATGTATATTATTATGGTGAAAAATTGAATCTGTACATTCAGAAGGATTCAAAATTGTAAAAAAAGTACACCACAAGGGAATTTTATAAAAGATGATGACGGTGTATATTTATTTTCTTTTACAATATGAAGGAAACAATGATACAAAAATACAAGATAAAAGTTTTCAATAATGTGGATGCACCATCATTTGCAATGTATAATGAATACTATGGAAAAAGATAAAAACAATATTTATTATTATGATTTTTCAAATACAGAAGAATTGTTAAAAAGTTAACAAGGCAAACAGAAATACTTTCGTAGCATTAAATGAGTATTATGCAAAAGATAGAAACAATGTGTATTGTACAAATAAAAGTCTTGAAACGAGCAGACAGTCAAACTTTTGATATAGTTACTGATCAAGATACAGGAGAGCCGTTGGCTAGAGATAAAAATAATATTTACAATAATTATTGTGAGATAAGTGACGAATCAGGTAATGAATAGGTTTTTCATAAAAAGGAGAAAAAGAAAGGAGTTGGATTTTGTAAATTAATTTTATAAAAATCTTGAAAAAAATATGAAAAGAAAAGGAAATAAAATTTTAACTTTAGGATTGGCGAGTATTATAGTGTTTGCTTGTTCGAGTAATTCGTTGGAAGCAGGCATTTTAAAAGAAAAATCAAAAACAGTTTCGCAAGAGACAACAAACAATGGAACTACAAAAGAAAATAAAAATACTAAAAAGAGAAATCTCATACAGAAATACCAGTACAACCAACAATAAATCAAGAAAATAAAAGCAAATTTATCTATTTCAAAAAGAGGAATTAAGTGTTGTTGCTGAGAAAAATTTTTTTAAAAATGAAGCTGGTGGAGTGAAAAATAATTTAGTTTCATGGAATTCTGGAGAAAAATTTTTCCATCACTAGGAATTGGTCACTTTATTTGGTATAAAAAAAGGTGAAAAGGAGCATTTGAAGAAAGTTTTTCCACCATTAGTACAATTTTATAAATCAAAAAAATATAAAATTGCCAAAAATTTTGGAAAAATAATCAGTATGCACCTTGGAAAAAATAAAAAGAATTTGATGCTTTTAAAAAGCACAGAAAAATGCAGATATTCAAGAATTGATTAATTTTTCTTTATAATACAAAAGATGTTCAAATTGAGTTTATTTTCGAGAGATTGGAAGATTCACTTAATAAAATGTTAGCCGTTGCGAAAGATAAAGAAAATGTGAAAACAATTTTATAGAGTTGCCAATTCACCAAATGGACTTTATCCATTAATTGATTATGTGAATTTTAAAGGAGAAGGAACAACAGCAACTGAAAAAATTACAAAGGAGAAGGATGGGGATTATTGCAAGTCTTGGAAAATATGAAAGGTACTGAAACTGGAAAAAGCAGCTTTAGTAGAATTCAGTAATTCAGCAAAAATTTGTGTTGGAGAGAAGAGTTAAAAATTCAGATCCTGCTAGAAATGAGAAAAAAGTGGTTTGCAAGGTTGGTTGAATAGATGTAACACTTATAAACAATAAAATTGATTTTTCAAAGTGTAACATAAAGGTACTAAAAGTAAAAGTTATTAAAAACAGAGATTAAATAAAAGGAGCTATATTTTAGAAAATATTTCATACCTAACAAAAATTTCTAAAATGTAGTCCATACTAAAATTTACAAAAATTTCAAATTTTTATAAATATTTAAGTTTTCCTCAAAGTCTTCAATAGTTTTATACCCTTTTTCATCCATAATGGCTTTTAATTCTTCAGTAATTTCTTAAATGCTTCAGGACCTTCCTTATGCAAAAGTAGTTCTGATTTGAACCATACTAGCACCACATAAAAATGTGTTCAAAGGCATCTCTTCCAGTAAGAACTCCACCAGTTCCAATTATTTGAATAGAAGGATTTAATCTTTTTATAAAATGCGTGAACATTTGTAAGAGCAGTAGGTTTAACATATTCTCTCCAATTCCCTCCAAACCCATCTTTTAGGCTTAATAAGAACAGTTTCATCATCTAAAATAAGTCCATTTCAATACTATTAACGCAATTAATAAAAGTTAATGGAAATTTGTTAAATACAGCTGCTGCTTGATCAAAATGAACCATATCAAAGTAAGGTGGCAATTTTATACCTAAAGGTTTTTGAAATAAGAAAAATTTCTGTCAATAATTTTTTTCTGTAGTTTTCCAAATCGTAGGCAATTTGTGGTTTTCAGGGACATTTGGACAAGATAAATTTAATTCAACAAGTCCGTTAAATTCGCTTTCTTGCACTCTTTTCAATAAAGTATGAGTATCTTCAGGCGACATTCCAACTAGTGAAAAGAAGAATGTACGATCTGGATGAGTTTTTGCAATTCCAACAAATATTCCAAATAGTAATCAAATCCTAAATTTGGTAATCCCATTGAATTAATGCTTCCTAAAAGGTACATCTTGGTAACGAGGTGTAGGATTTCCATCTCTAGGACTTAGTGTAGCAGTTTTTCGTAACAAAAAGTTCCAGCTTCAGAATTTAAAATTTTTCCTAATTCCTCTCTATCAAAGCAGTAAACTCCAGCCGCATTCATAAAAACAGTTTTCAAAAATTAAATTTTCCAATATGAGTTTTAGTTGATGCCATTTTTATTTCCTCCTAATTTTTATAAAATTAATAATATATCTTTTTATATTATATCATAAATATTCAAAAATTTTTATTAAATCTCTTTTTATAGTTTCTAGCAATGCTTTACAACCTTTGTAAACATCATTATATGTAGCCTCAAAATCTCCAGTATAATAAGGGTCTGCAATATCGTTTTTTTCTCCAGCATATTCAAGAAGCATTTTCACTTCGCCATTAAATCGATTATTTAGAAATTTCTTAATATTAGAAATATTGCTCTCATCCATTCCAATAATGTAATCAAAAGTTAAATCGTTATCGTTTAAAAATACGTGAAAACATTCCGTCTACACTAATTCCTTCTTTTGCCAAACGTTTTTCTTGTTCCGTGATGAACAGGATTTTGCATGCTCCCAAGAACTTGTCGCAGCTGAATCAATAAAAATTTTTATCTGATAAATTTTCATCTTCAACCATTTTTCTAAAAACAGCCTCAGCCATTGGTGATCGACAAATATTTCCTAGACAAACAAACAATACTTTTTCATAAATTCTCCTTCGTTAATATTAAATTCTATAAATATTATACTAAAAAGCAAGTAAAATATCTAGTTGAAAAATAAAAATTCAAAAATTTGACAGATTTTTATGTGTGTTATTATACGATTATTGAAAATATGAAAATTTGTAAAACGAGGAGAAGAAAATGGCAAAAACAATTGTACCAAAAATTATGATCCAAAATGGGATATTATGGAAAACAGAAATTGCAATTAAATTGACAAAAGATTTTTGAAAGAGAATTAGCAAATACATTAAGTTTAACAAGAATTTCAGCACCGTTATTCGTAGCTACAGGGTTAAATGATAACTTAAATGGTGTGGAAAGACCAGTTGCCTTTGAAATGAAAGAAATTCCAGGAGAAACAATTGAAATCGTTCATTCATTAGCAAAATGGAAAAGATTGGCATTGAAAAGATATGGAGTGAAGCTGGAAAAGGTATTTATGCTGATATGAATGCAATAAGAAGAGACGAAGATTTAGATAACACACATTCAATTTACGTTGACCAATGGGATTGGGAAAAAGTTTTAACAAAAGAAACTAGAAATATTGAAACATTAAAAAGAAACTGTAAGAAAAATTTTTAACGTATTCAAAAACTCAAAATATGTTAGCTGAAAAATATGAAAAAGCAGAAAAAAATTCTTACCAGAAGAAGTAACATTTGTAACATCTCAAGAATTAGAAGATTTATATCCTGAATTAACTCCAGAAGAAAGAGAAAATGTTTACGCAAAAGAAAAAGGAGCTATTTTCATTATGCAAATAGGAAAAGTTTTAGCTTCAGGACAAAGACATGACGGAAGAGCACCAGATTATGATGATTGGGAATTAAATGGAGATTTAATCATGTGGAATCCAGTGTTAGACAGATCATTGGAATTATCTTCAATGGGAATCAGAGTAGACAAAGATTCATTAAAAAACAATTAAAAGAATTGGGATTAGAAGAAAGAGAAAATTTTAGACTTCCATAAATTATTGTTAAATGAAGAATTACCATTAACAATTGGTGGAGGAATCGGACAATCAAGAATTTGTATGTTCTTATTACAAAAAAGCTCATATTGGAGAAGTTCAAGCTTCAATTTGGTCAGACGATATTGTAAAAACTTGCGAAGAAAACGGAATAAATTTATTATAGAATCGAAAATAATTTATGAAATTTTGAAAGATCAAAAAAGTTTTTCATTTTTATAAAAATATTAAAAAGAGAGAATTTATAAAATTTAATTTTATAAGTTCTCTTTTTGTATAACAGAAAAATTGAAAATAATAAATAGATATAAAAATTATTAAAATTATGTTATACTACATTGAAAAGCAAATAGCCGAATTTTACAAAAATTATGGTAAAAAGCATTAAAAATTAGAAAAGAGAAGAAAGATTTCAAAATAAAAATTTGAAAAATATTAGGAGGAAAATTATGTTTTAGAAAAACCGAGAGATTAGCACTAGTTGATTTTGAAAAATAATCACATTAACTATATCGATTTAGTAAACAACATTAAATATTACTCAGATAATTTTATAAATTTAGAAGAAAATAAATTTGGATTAATTATAATGGAAAAATAGACCAGAGTGGATTTACAGTTTCTTTTACAATTTGGGATAAAAATTCAGCTGCATTGCAATTGATGCACAAAGTTCTCCAAAAGAAATTTTTGCATGTATTGGAAGATTCAAATCCAGATATAATTATGTGTTCAAACGAAACAGAAAAATATTTTAGAAAGCAATTTCAAATTATAATTTTAAAAGATAATATAAAAGTTTTGAATGTAGATAATTTTAAAATTGATAATGAAAAATGAAAAATTGCAAAATTCTCAATTTGAGTTAAGAAATCCAGAAGGAAATCAAACAGCAGCAATGCTTTATACGTCAGGAACAACAGGGTCACCAAAGGAGTTATGTTAACTTACAATAATTTAATGACTGAAATGGAAGGAATTTATGAAAAAAAGGAATTTTTGATCATAGAGATCAGATTTTAGCATTATTGCCGTTTCATCACGTTTTGCCACTAACAGCAACGGTTCTTTTAATGTTAAGATATCAAACTTCAATAGTTTTTGTAAGAAAAATCGCAAGTAAAAGAGATTTTTGAAGCATTAGAAAAATAGAGTAACTGCATTAATAGGAGTTCCAAGAGTATTCAAACTATTTTATGATGGAATAAAACAACAAATAGATGCAAAATTTATAACAAGAGCAATTTTTCAAAAATAATGAGTAAAAAGTAAATCTATTCCTCTAAAAAGAAAAGTATTTTCAAAAAGTTCATAAAAATTTGGAGGACATTTAGATTTCATCGTTGCAGGTGGAGCTAAATTAGATCCAGAAATTGCTAGATTTTATGAAACTTTAGGAATTTATTCGTTGGAAGGATACGGATTAACAGAAACTTCTCAGTTATCGCTGTAAATTCAAAAATGAAAGAAAAATCGGAACAATTGGAAAAATTATACAATGTTGATGTAAAAATTGAGAATGAAGAACTTTTGGGTAAAAGGCCCTATCGTTATGAAAGGATATTACAACAAGCCAGAAAAAAACAGCAGAAGTAATGACAGAAGACGGTTGGTTCAAAACAGGAGATTTAGCAAAAATAGACGAAGAAGGCTACATCACTATAATTGGAAGAAGAAATAGTATGATTGTCCTTTCAAATGGAAAAAAATATTGATCCTGAAACTCTTGAAAACAGATTAATAGCTAAAAGTGATAAATTAATAAAGAAGCAGGAATTTTCAATCATCAAAATAAATTAGCAGTACATAATTCCTGATTTATTAGAATGTAGAAAAGAAATATCAATAACGTAAAAACTTATATAAAAAATATAGTTGAAGATTATAATTTATCTGCTCACAATTATGAAAAAAGTGTTAGATTATAAAGTTTTTGAAGAAGAATTACCAAAAACAAGAGTCGGTAAATTACGAAGATTCATGCTTCCAAATTTATACGAACAAAATGTTGTAAAAAAAGCAAAAGTAGCAGAACCAGACAATGAAGTATACAAAATTTTTAAAAAGAATATGTGAAAAAGGCGAAAAGGAATTGAACCTCAACCAGAAGAAAATCTAGAATTAGAAATTGGTATGGATTCACTAGATATAGTTGAATTTTTGCCTATATCGAAAAATAATTTTTGGATTGCAATTAGATGAAGAAAAATTCGCTGAAATGCCTAATTTAAAACTTTTATCAGAATATATTAATGAAAAAGCAGTGAAAATTGAAAAATAATGAAATAAATTGGAAACAAATAATCGAAGAAGCTAAACCCATAAAAAGATGACAAAAATCGTTGGATTACAAAATTTTTAAAAAGTATTTTTAGATGTAATAATAAAAGTATATTTTAGAATCCAAAAGAAATGGAAGAGAAAAATTAGATCCTAAAACCAAAAATTTATGTTTCAAAACCATCAAAGTTTCATTGATCCATTAATTTTTAGGAAGTTTGCTACCAAAATCAATCCTTTATAACACAATATTTTTAGCAATAGACTGGTATTTCAAAAATTTCTCTAAAAATTATTAGTAAGTAATGGAAATGTAATTTTGATTGATATAAATAAAAACATCAGAAAAAGTGTAGAGGAAATTGTAGGATATTTAAAAAGTGGAAAAAAATGTGTTAATTTTTCCCAGAAGGTGCAAGAACAAAAGATGGAAAAAGTTGCTGAATTTAAAAAGTATTTGCAATTATTTCTAAAGAATTAGGATAGATGTACAATGTTTAGGAATAAAAAGGAGGATTTGAAGCATATTCAAGATATATGAAATTTCCTAAACCTAAAAAAATAAAAAGTAGCAGTCCTAGATATAATCAAACCAGAAGGTTCATATGAAGAAATAGCTGAAAAAGCAAAAAGAAATAATAACAAAATATGTTGAAAGCGAATAAAAAGCATATAATTTGATCCCTTTGATTCTAAAAACCAATGAATTAAAGGGGATTGAAAAAAATAAATATAAAAAGTGTTGACAAAAATAAAAGGCTATGATATACTAATTGAGTAATTGTGAAAAACATAAGAGAGGTAACAATTATGCCTTGGTGGCGAAATCGGTAGACGCACAGGACTTAAAAATCCTGTGGAAGCAATTCCGTGCCGGTTCAAGTCCGGCCCGAGGCACCACAAAAAGATATGCGGGAGTAGCTCAGTTGGTAGAGCGTCAGCCTTCAAGCTGAATGTCGCGAGTTCGACCCTCGTCTCCTGCTCCAAATTGAGAGCCATTAGCTCAGTCGGTAGAGCACTTGACTTTTAATCAAGGTGTCACTGGTTCGATCCCAGCATGGCTCACCATTTTAATAAAGAAAAATAATGATGTGTACCTGTAGCTCAGTTGGATAGAGCAACGGCCTTCTAAGCCGTGGGCCAGGAGTTCGAATCTCTTCAGGTACGCCATTAAGGATCCATAGCTCAGCTGGTTAGAGCACTCGGCTCATAACCGAGCGGTCGCTGGTTCAAGTCCAGCTGGATCCACCAAGAAAGAGTTTTGCGGCCTTCGTCTAGTGGTTAGGACTCCAGGTTTTCATCCTGGCAACAGGGGTTCGATCCCCTAGGCCGTACCATTAAAAATTTAGAATTTAAATTAATAATAATTATTTGCTTTTTAGTATGGGTGGATGTCCGAACGGCTAAGGGACCGGTCTTGAAAACCGGCGAAATCGCAAGATGTCTGGGTTCGAATCCCAGTTCACCCGCCATTTTGCCCAGATAGCTCAGTCGGTAGAGCAAGGGACTGAAAATCCCTGTGTCCGTGGTTCGATTCCGCGTCTGGGCACCATTACAAAAGTATTTGATATGCCTTGGTGGCGAAATCGGTAGACGCACAGGACTTAAAAATCCTGTGGAAGCAATTCCGTGCTGGTTCAAGTCCGGCCTGAGGCACCACAAAAAAAGATATGCGGGAGTAGCTCAGTTGGTAGAGCGTCAGCCTTCCAGCTGAATGTCGCGAGTTCGACCCTCGTCTCCCGCTCCAAATTGAGAGCCATTAGCTCAGTCGGTAGAGCACTTGACTTTTAATCAAGGTGTCACTGGTTCGATCCCAGTATGGCTCACCATTTTAATAAAGAAAAAAATAATGATGTGTACCTGTAGCTCAGTTGGATAGAGCAACGGCCTTCTAAGCCGTGGGCCAGGAGTTCGAATCTCTTCAGGTACGCCATTAAGGATCCATAGCTCAGCTGGTTAGAGCACTCGGCTCATAACCGAGCGGTCGCTGGTTCAAGTCCAGCTGGATCCACCAAGAAAGAGTTTTGCGGCCTTCGTCTAGTGGTTAGGGACTCCAGGTTTTCATCCTGGCAACAGGGGTTCGATCCCCTAGGCCGTACCATTTAAAAATTCAGAATTTAAATTAATAATGTTTATTAAAAACTATGAAAGTAAATAAATAAAAAAAGTTAAGATAAAGACAATGGGAAGAAGATATAATATCTTTCTGTTTACAGAGAAAAAAATTTATTTTTTTATTAAACTCACTTAATATATTTTTCTTTACTTTTCTCATTTTCATTCTGTATATAAAAATTTCTTTAAATTATAGGAAATATTTCAAAAGTGTGATTATTACTGAAAAATTTATTTTTATTTTCAAAATATAGAAAAATAAAAATATTTGACATTTCTAAAAATATAGTATAAATATTAAAAATAAATTAAAAAGAGGTGAAAGGGAATGGGTTATTTGAAAAAGGAATTAAAAAGAAAGAACAAGGGATTTACTTTTGATTGAAGTTATTTTTAGTAGTTGCGATTATTACTATAATCTCGGCGATTGCGATACCGCAAGTTGGGAAAATATTTGAATAAGGCTAATAGAAGTAAGGTTGTTGGCGCGATTGCAGATTTGAATAATAGTTCGACTTCTGGAGTGTTGATAATGGTGGTGATTTACCTAAAAATTTGCAAGATGTTTTGAAAGAATATGATAATTTGAATAGATTAGGAATTGGACTACAAAATAATGGTAATTTTAAGATAGGAAATATTGAAGGAGTTGTTATTTATGATAAAGGGAGGTTTATGAAGATTAATAGTAGCAGTAAGGCTTTTTCCTGGAGAAGAGATAAGAAAATAGATGTTAGGATTTTGTTTAGGATTGATAAAATATGTTGTTTTAGTAAGGATATGTTTTATAGATTTTAGAGAGAAAAATTATTAAGGATAGAGATTTAGTAATCTTTATTAGTTATTGGGATTTTACTTGGTATTGAGAGAAATAATTTTGAAAAGGTATATTTGGGATGGTGTGCGTTTTTCGATGCCGTTATTGATTTTATATATAGTTGAGGACTATTTTAAAAAGGAATTGATTGGACTTTGGAGATGTAAAAATTAATGATTGTCATAGGTGGGTTGTTGAAGTATAGAGATTTTTAGACAAGTATTATTTTTATCAAAATTTATATTTTTGTCGGCAGCTATTGTGGTTTTGGTGTTGATCTATTGGAAGATGAGAGGGAAAAGAGGAGAGTATGTGCCGTTTGCTCCGTATATTATTTTGAATTATTTGTTATTTGAAAAGTTTTTATGTGATGGATAAGTAAAAATGAATGATGATAGTTTTAAGAGATAGTAGAAAAATCAAATAGTGAAAAAAATATTTTTGTAAATAAAAGATGCTAGTTTTTAAAAATTATTTGAAAAATTCTAGAAAAATTGTTTTAAAATTGTAAAAAAGATAATAAAGAATATATTAATTATTTAAAAATATTTGAATAGGTTGATTATTATTGATTTGAATAGACTAGTTATTATTGAGGGGAGGAAGTTTGGGAAAGAATAGTGGAGAAATGCTTATAGAGAGTTTTGCTTTCGATGTTTTTATTGTAAGTGTTTTGTTTCCAATAGCGAATATTTTTGAAGACATTTAGAGTGAATGTGAAATCAGATGATGAAAAAGAGTAACTTTGCAAAGTGAAAAATATGTTGGAATTATTGAGAAGTGTTGATTATTTGAGGATATTTAATTTTTCAAGGACAGTATGATATCAAAGGGATGCAGGAATTTTATAGTAGATTTATGATTGATGATAAATATAGAATTTTTAGGAAATGATTTATTTGAAAAGAATAAAAAAAGTGAAGGTATCTTCGACGGAATATTATTATGTTAATGAAAATAATGAGAAGGAATATATTTTTGAGATTGAGGTTGATGGGATAAAGAGGTATTATTTTTCCAAAGATTTCGTAATGTAGATGAATGAGTGAGAGATTGTTTTATTTAGAGATGGGTAAAATTGAGAAAAAAGAAATGTTAGTTTGAGTAGGATGAAAAAAATTTATATGAAGTATGAGAAAATAGGTAAAGAGTAAAGAAGTTGTGAGATAGAGGATCGAAGAAGATGGGGATAAAAAGGGGAAAAGTAGAGTGAGTTGTAGAGGAATGGGAAAAAGCAGAGATATAAAAATGTGATAAAACAAAAGGGATATTTGTTGGTGGAAGTTTTGATTAGTATGTTGATATTTTCTGTTTTAGTGTCGGTTATTGCGGTATTTTTAAAGAGAGTTGCTATAATTGAGAATGTGAAAAGAATAGTCAGAAAATGGATGAGAATATTTATTTTTGCATTGGAGAAAGTGAAGGTAGAGCTCGAAGATAGAGATTTGGAGGAATTCGATTATAGTGGTGAGAAGACGAATTTATTTGTTAGAGGTAATCAAATAATTTATAAGAAGAATAGAATGTTTTTATAAGTTGGAGATTGTTAATAAAAATTGTATATTTCTGAGGGTAAGTGGATTTCTAATTTTCGGTAATAGATCTTTGATTGGTGAGTACGAAGATATAAATTTTGAGAAGATTGGTGGTATTTTTGGCTATAAAGAGTAAATATTTGGGAAAAGTGAGATTATAATTTTGAGTGTTTGATTTTTGAAATTTTTATTAAAGTTTTATAGAATAGAAATTTTGATATTTAGAGAATTTAAAGATTTTTAGTTTTGATAGAGAATTATAGTTGTTTGAGAAGGTAGGAAAATGAAAGAGTCTGAGAAAAAAATAGGGGAGTAAGTTTAATTTATGTGTTGATTGTGTTGTCAATAATAACAGTATTTTCTTTTAATTTTATGTATTTTGTGAGGGAAAAAGGTTAAGATAAATTCGTTGGTGAAGAGTGAGAGAAAAAGTTTCTAAAAGTTTTTGATTCAAAAGGAAGAGGAAAATTTTAGAGAATTATGAAAAAAGGGATTTATTTTAATAATGAAAATGTAAATTTGGAAACTAGAGAAAAGTATTTTTGATTCAAATATAGGAATTGATAATTTGAGGGAAAATAGAGATAGAAGTTGATTTATTTGAGTTCTGGTTTTTGAAAGTGTTGGAGGTATAGGGATCAAAGAAGTGATGGATGAAGATGGGAATAAATATGGGATTCCATTGAAGAAAAACGAGGTTTATAGAAATTTAAAAATTATTTATTCAAGAAAAAGTTTTGAGGAGGAAATTGAGTATGAGGAGAAAAATTTCTTTTAGGCGAAAGAGTTTGAAAGAAATTGAGATAACAAGAATAGAGAGTAAATTTTTATAGAAAATATTTTATTTTTTTAGAAATTAGTTGAGTGAGATAGTTAGGGTTTTGGAGATTTTTGTAGTAGTTTTGATGTAAAAAGTTATAAATGGGGAGAGAATGTGAGGAACAAATTAAAAATATATATTAGAAGTGAGGAAAAAGATATATTTATTTATAGAAGAGAAAAAATTTATTTTATGAAAAATCAAGATTTGAGTTCGGTTTTTGAGAGTTTAGATGAATATAGTTTGAGTGAAGAAGTGAAATTTCTTTGATTTTGCATTTTCGTATTTTAAAATAGAAGGAATGGAGACGGATTATGGAGATAATAATGTTAAAAATATAGAAAATTTTTGATGATGAAATTGGAAGAAAATGTTGAAGGAAATATTGAAAAAATGGAACTCAGAAATTGGAGAAAATTAGTTTTAAGGAAAAATTTTAGATGGGAAAATTTTAAAGGAAAAATTCTTTGGAAAAATGAAAGAAATGAAATATTTGAAGAAAAATTTTTCTGAATCACATTGAGGACAAGTATGTAACTTTTGGTATTGAGAAGAAGAAAATCGAGGAATTTAAAAATGTATTTAAAGCAGGAAAAAGAAATTACTGGATATAAAGGTGGATATAACTGATTTATAATTATAATAAAATGAAGATACTGAGATTTTTAATGATTGGAGAGAAAAAAGTTTAAGGTTTGTGATTGAAGACTCGAAAATTAGTGAGTTTGAAGAGATCGATTTAAAAATTGATGATTTAGAGAATTTAGAAGAGTATGATTTTAGTGACATGAAAACAGTTGGTTTGAGTGAGGGATAATTTAAAAAGAGATATTTTTCAGGGACAGAATTGTATGAGGAGCCCTAATTTCTGAAAAAGAGAAGTTTTTGATGATAAAAAATTTAAAAGAAATTTGAAGTTAAAGATGTAGCTGTAATTTTACTGATAGGAGCGAGTTATATGCAAAATTTGATACCGTTGGAAAGGGAAAAGAGCTAAGAATGAGCGATTGAAGAATGAGACGAAAAAGTTGGAGAAGGAATATTTGAGTAAAGAAAAATGAGAAATTGCCTGATTATTCAAAAAGAATTATCTCTATTGGAAGAGGTAGATTCTAATATTACAAGAAAAAAGAGTATTACAGTTTTATAAAAATTTTTTGATTGAAAATAGTAGGAATGGCGTGGATTATACGAAAAATTAATTATAGCGATAACAAATGGATTGTTCAGGAACGGTTAATAAATTTGAAAAATTTTGAGAAATTTGAGAATAATTTAGAGAGGAAATATTCGAGTACAGAATTGGGATATTTGAAGGATAATGATGAGGAAATTGTGTTTGAATATACGATGATGGATAAGAAAAATGATAATTAGAAGATATAGAATTGAGTGAGGAATTGAGAGAAATTATGGGGAATTTAAAAATTTGGTGTTTTTAGTTTTGGTTTTATTGGGCGCTTTTGGGCTGAATGATAAATATTCGAAGTATAAGGAAACTTTTGAAAAAGATGGGAAAATTGATAGTTGAAAAATAAGAAAAAAATTTAGAGGATAAAAATAGATGAGATTCTTTGTTGAAAAGGCAAGAAATAAAGAGAAAATGGAAAATGATTATGAAAAATAAAAAAATGTTAATAGATAGATTTGGAATTCTTTCGATAAAAATGAATCACAATTTAAGAAAATGGTGTATATTTTTCGAATGAAAGTGGTTTGAAACTAAAAAGAAATTTCTGAAATCGGAGAAATTGTGGGATAGGAAAAGGATATAGCTGAAATATATTCATTTTACGTTAAGTGGGAGTTTGAATGATTTTGGGAAATTTTTGTATCTTGTGAATAAGAGTAAAAATATATTGATACGACACGGAGTTATATTGAATTGACACAGGAAGCGTATAAGATTTCATTGGGATATATTGAAAAATACAGCGAAATAGAGAAATGGATAAAAATTATAAATTTTAGAGGATTGAGTTGAGAGAAAGCAAAAAGGAGAGGGAATGAAAAAGGAAAATATAAGAATTTGTTAATAATTTTGTGTTTTTGTTTGTAATGTTGCTTTTTCGAGTAGTGTTAATAATTATGTGGATAAAAAAGATAAAGATAGGATGGGAAAAATTTTTATCTATCGAGAAGACATCGAAAAGGAAAAGTTAAAAATTGCAGACAGAATTGCAAAAATTTGAAAAATAAAGAGAATAAAAATAGTCAAAATAATCAAAGTAATCAGAATAATAAAAATCATCATCTAGTACAAATCAAAAATGGAGAAATATCAAAAATCTGAAAAATAATTCTGTGCAAAAACTGTTATTGAAAAGGTAGTAACACCTGTAGTAACAAAAATAAAGGAAATTTATTTGGATTATGGAGATGCAAAGGAAATTTCAGAAGCTTTTAGATGGGTTTGAAGATTTTAAAATGATTGGGATTGATAATAAAATTATTTTGAATGGGACGAGAAGAAATTTTTTGGAGTTGGAAAGATTATTAAGTCATTGGATAGGGCAAAAAGAACAGGTTATTATTAAAGGAACGATAATTGATACAAGCTCTAATTTATTTGAGAGACTTGGAATTGACTGGTCGATAAATCCTGAAAATGCTAATCCAAATAGAAAAATTTGATTGGGAAATTTTTAAATGGAGAGGTTTCAATTAGTTCGATTTTTTTCGATGGGAGGAAACTTTTAGGGATTGATTTTAATTTGTTGAAAGAAAATGGAGATATAAAAATTGAGGCGATGCCAACGTTGATGATAATGGAGAAGGAAGAAGGAGAATTACGGGTAACAGAGAAGTAATTATTGGAGAAAAAATTACAAAAAATAATGAAGATTATGTTGAGCCGATATTTTTCCGAAGCAGGAATAGTTTTTAAAAATTTTGCCTGAGATAAAAAAATGTGAATGGAGAAAAGAAAATTATTTTTGAAAATGGATACAGAAATTAGTAATTTTAAATTAACTTCAAGTTATAATGAGTCTTCAGGGGGCGAAACAGAAAAATCAAACTCGGACGACTATTACTTTAAATAATGGGGATCTACGTTTATTGGAGGATTGAAGCAAAAATGTAGGAAAAGAGACAGTTAGAAAAATACCGATATTGTCGAGTATTCCAATAATAGGTCCATTATTTAAATATCAAAGAAAAAAATATGAGATGAGAGATATTTATATTGAAATTGAAGCAATTATTCAAGAGATAAAATGATAATTGATGTGATACTATTTTTAGACTAAGTTTTTACTTTAAAAATTTTAGTAAAGAAAATAAAAAATTAATGAAATAATTGAAATTGTATAGTATAATAGTAAAGAAAAATGATTTTTGAGAGAGGAAAAATATGATATCAATTCAAAGGCTTGAAGAAATACTAAAAAGTTTAATAAAATTAAAATAGCGGTTATTGGAGATATGATGTTGGATGAATATTTGATTGGAAAAAGTGAATCGGATATCACCAGAAGCTCCAGTGCCAGTTAGTGAATATTGAGGAAGAGAGTTTTGTATTAGGGGGAGCTTCAAACGTTGCTAATAACTTGAAGAGTTTGGAAGGGCAAGTGCGAGTTTATGGTGTTATAGGCGAAGATGATAACGGGAAGAAGTTTACTAGTGAATTAGAGAGCGAAGGAATAGAATCAGATGGAATTGTTGTGATGATTCTAGACCAACAATTATAAAAAGTCGTGTTTTATCTCAAGGACAACAATTATTAAGATTGGTTGGGAAAAGATGCATGAATATTTCTAAAGAAATGCAAGAAGCATTGATTAAAAAGTCGAAAGAGATATTGATGAAATTGATGCAATTTTATTGTCAGATTACAATAAAGGGTTTTAACAAAATATGTTTCTGAAAGTATAATAAAAATAGCTAAAGAACATAATATAGTTGTAGATCCTAAGCCACATAATTTTAAAAATTATGTTGGAGTTACGACAATGACGTCCCTAATAGAAAGGAAATATTGGACTATTTCGGACTAAGTAAGTTTAATAGGAAGAAGAAGTTGCTAATGCGATGAAACAGTTAAAAAGATTTTGCAATTGGATTGTGTAGTTTTAACGAGAAGTGAGGAAGGTTTTTCGTTGTATGATGGGAATTATGAAAGGGTTCCTACTGTGGCAAGGAAGCTTTTGATGTGACAGGAGCTGGAGATACATTTATCTCGACGTTGTTGCTTTCACTTTCGGCAGGTGCAAGTTTATATGAAGCTGGAGTAATTGCAAATATGGCATCAGGAATAGTTGTAGCTAAGATTGGTACAGCAACAGCAACTAAAGAAGAAATTTTGGAATTTTATCATAATGAATTAAAATAAATTATAGATATTTTTAAGTTCAACAATTAAGGGGATTGAGGAATTAAAATATAAAGAAGGAAGTGAAATTTATGGCAGTAATTGCGGCAATTGAAGCTGGAGGAACTAAATTTATTTGTGGATTAGGAAAAAGAAAAATGGAGAAGTTATTGAGAGAATAAGTATTCCAACAACAACTCCAGATGAAACAATGAGAAAAGTTATTGAATATTTTAGTGATAAAGAATTTGATGTAATCGGGTGTTGGAAGCTTTTGGACCAATTGATCCAGTAAAAGGTTCAGAAACTTATGGTTATATTACAAAAACACCAAAACCTTATTGGAGTGATTTCAATATGATAGGCGAATTGAAAAACATTTTGATGTGCCTATGAATTTGATACAGATGTAAATGGTGCAGCGTTGGCAGAATCTTGGTGGAGCTGGAGAAGGTTTAAAAATGTAATGTATATTACAGTTGGAACTGGAATTGGTGCTGGAGCAGTAGTAAATGGAAGAATGGTTCAAGGATTAACTCATCCTGAAATGGGACATATTTTTTTATTAAAAGACACAAAGATGATAAATTTGAAGGAGATGTCCGTTTCATAAAGACTGTTTAGAAGGAATGGCAGCTGGACCAGCGATTGAAGCTAGATGGAATAAAAAGGGAATTGAATTAGCAGATAGAACAGAAGTTTGGGAAATGGAAGCATATTATTTGCTCCAGCATTGGTTAACTATATTTTAATTTTATCACCACAAAAATAATTATGGGTGGTGGAGTAATGAAACAAAACAAATGTTCCCATTCATAAGAAAATATGTTCAAGAGTTTTTAAATGGTTATGTTTCAAAAAGATGCGATATTAAAAGATATTGATAATTATATCGTTTATCCTGGACTTGGAGATGAAGCAGGATTTGTTGGATCTATTGCTTTAGGAAAAATAGCATTGGTACAAAAATAATAAAAATAAAAACAATTATATCTGGGGATTATGAGTTTTTAAAAATGAGGAAAAAATAAAAGAAAAGATTATTTTTTTCTTTGACAAAGGGGATGTATTATCTCTTAAAAAGGTAAAATAAGTTTGGTTAATGCATTGAAATAATTTCAGAAATTATAAAGAAAATTTTAAAAATAAGATTTTGAAAACAAAATTTCAAATTGAAAAAGGAGTTTCTTTTGCAAGTAGCATTTAGAAAATTACTGACAATAAGAGAATTTTTAGAGATGATTAAAATTGGAGAAGAAACAGGAATTTGAAAATAATATTTCAAAATTTGTCTGAAAAATATGAATTTAATCAAAAGATAGAAATAAGAAATTTGAGCGTGTATCCGTTGGCAGTAATGGGGACAGCTTTTATTATTGTAATAATTTTATTAAAATTAGTAGTTCCAAAATTTGTTTTAATTTATTCGGATATAGGGCAGCAGTTGCCTCAGATTGACACGATTAGTTGTGAATCTGAGTGAAATTGTAACAAACATGGGCTACTTTTATTAGTTGTAGCAGGAGGATTGTCTTTAGTAAATTTATTTATAAAAGGAATAATTATAATATTGAAAAATTAGTTTTGAAGATTAAAAATTGTGGGATAAATTGTATAAAGATATTTGTATTTTGGAATTTTACGAGAAATATGTATATGTTGAGTAGTGCTATGTTCCTTTGTTGCAATCTTTTAAAATTGACTTCAAATTCAAAAAGTTTGATGTTGAATGCAGAGGTAAAAAATAATAAAAAGGTGGAAAAAGGGATTTTCGATTCAACAGGCTTTTTAAAAATCTTTATGATGAGAATATATTAATTTTTGAGTATTGGTGAAAAACTGGAAATGTGGAAACTGCTTTTTCAAATTTGCAGATACGATTTATGAGAAAGTGACTGAAAAAGTGAAATTATTTTTAAAAATTATTTTGAGCCATTAGTCGATAATAGTTATTGATTGATAATTGGTTTTGTGATTTCTGGTTATGCTTCCGATGTTTAAAAATGGAGAAATGATTTAAAAATTGTAATGATACAAAAATTAGAGATTTTTGCTAAAAATGGTAGAAAAATAGAAAAAGAGAAAAATGATGAAAAGTTTTTAGAATCATCGAAGTATGCACAGGAATTATTTGAGATTGATGATGAGATTGTTGAAAATAGAGCGTGAGAGCTGGAGGATAAGGTCTGATTATGACGAGATGTCACCCAATTTCATGATTTATAATGGATACAGATGATGCAAAATATTCGAAAATAGGGACTGCAACTCGGTTATTCGGGATTATGTAGAATTGCGAACAAAATGGCGAAATTAACGACTATGAGATAGATGAAAAGAGACACGAATAGCGAAGAAATTTTTAAGTTGGGATTACGACATGAGATGATTTTAGGTGATGCGTTGGAGAGATTCTAAATTAGATCAGTCTATATGATTTTATCTCTGATAGCTTTCAAGGTCAATATTTAAAAATTTTTTGAAATGAGTTATCGATTATTGAATGAAAATGGAGTAATTTTTATAGATAATTTGATGTTTTAGAGGTTAGTTGCTGAAAGTGACGAAAAATGTTAAAAGGTTAAAACGATTGTTAGAAGATTGAGAGTTGATCTCATTGGGAATAAAGAATATAATTTTATCTTAGTACTGGTTTGGAGATGGATAGGATTAGTTAGGAGTAGTTAAAATGAAATTTCTTTTGTATAATCTATAAAAAGATATGGAACGAAGTATTTACAAAGATTTAACATATTAGAGGTTATTTGAGTCGTTCTGAAAAACAAATAGATCGAATAGGAAAATTTATTAAAAGACAAAAGCCGAGATATAGTTGGTTTGGTGGAAGTCGATTTGGATCATGTCGTGTGAAATCAAAAATCAAGCCGAGATTTTTGAGTGAAATGACAGACAAAAATTTTATTTATCAGTATAAATACGAAGAAAATTCGAGATATATGAAATTTCCAGATGCGAAAACGAAATGCATTATTATCAACATAGAAAATAGTAAATCATAAATTTCATTATTTAGATAATGGAATGAAAAATTAATAATTGAAGATTGAAACTAATGGAATTGTGATTTTCTTAGTTCATTTGGCGTTGGTGGAAAAACTCGAGATGAAACAATTTGTACAATTGTTTTAGTTTAATTGAAAAATGTGAAAAACCAATGATTGTTGCTGGAGATTTTAATACTTTGTGGGGACTGAAGAGATAGAATTGTGATGAAAGCTGGGAGAAACTGAAAAGTGCGAATTTGAGAAAAAGCCGACTTTTTCCTGGTTGGTCGCCTAAAAGGAATTGGATTTTGTGCTACCCATTCGAAGAATATAAAATAGTGATGTGAAGGTTATAAAAACAATGTTATCGGATCATTTGCCAATTTTTGATTGATTTTGATATTATTTAATGAAAAGATTTCTATAAATAAAGAAGTAGCTAATTTCTTCTTGTTTTTGCAAAAGGAAAAAGATTTCAAAATTTGAAAATAAATTTGAAAAATTGCAAAGCATGTATTAAAATAGAATGAGAAAATGTAGAAAGGAGAGTTTTGGTGAAATCATTGTTAAAAAATTGGCAGTATCTCTATTGGTTATATCAGCTGCTACGACATTAAATGCTCAAAGTATAATTACAGGAGCTAGAAATATCGGTGGAGGTAATGCTACAAGCAACAGAAATTCAGATGTTGCTAATCAACAAGAGTTAAGGTGTTTGGGTAGCAAGTGTTAGTAACATTGACTGGCCTTCAAAAAGACTTAGTGTAGAACAACAAAAGATTTTATTACTATTTTGGATAATGTAAAATGGAATGAATGCAGTTTTGTTCAAGTAAAACCTGCGGGATCTTTTATCCAAAATATTCACCTTGGTCTGAGTATTTAACAGGAACTCAAGGAAAGATCCTGGATATGATCCTTTAGAGGTGGAGGAAGCACATAAAGAGGAATTCAATTTCATGCTTGGTTTAATCCGTATAGATTGACGGCAACAGGTGGAAGAGAAAAACTTTCAAGTGACAATATTGGAAAAAGAGACCAGATTGGACAGTTATTTATGGAGGGCATGTTTATTTGAATCCTGGTATACAAGTTAATAATTATGTTGGGATAGTATTGAAGTTGTTAAAATTATGATATGACGGGTG
>BNJU01002548.1_pt1 | contig 83645 bp, 84 predicted proteins | sample 8539281 | NCBI WGS metagenome assembly BNJU01 (sample SAMD00202456, study PRJDB9452) | human saliva metagenome | isolation source: human saliva | place: Japan | reverse complement strand
AAAAAGCATATTATTATTATAATATGCATCTGCTTCCTCTCGAAAAGCGAGTGCAAAGTTAGGAATACTTTCTGGGAACGCAAAAATATCGAACGAGGATTTTTGCGGGAGGAACACTTTTAACTAAACCTTTTAACTAAACGTAACTATTCAGCGGTAATGAACATTGAATATCAAGAACTTATAAACGTAATATTGGGTAAAAAGGGCTAGAAATGACATTCTTCACCAGAATTTGCATGTATATGTTTATCCCCAATCGGTCATTAGAAGAATTCGCTTTCATTTTGTTAGAAAATTCAAGATATATGGCAATTATAATGAGTGAAGTAATATGTTTTTCTTCAATAGCTGATATCAATTCATAACATTTTTGCTCTCCAAAATCTCTAATGATCGATTGGGGTTTATGTAACTTGTTGATAATCAAAGATAATTTATACGCCTTATCGGTGAATAGTCACTAACTAAACAGAAAAGACTCTCCATCTATGTCACTGTCTCTGTTATCAATTGCATCTGCCGATCTTTTACGCAAAATGAGATCTCTGCAAACCTCTATCTGCTCAAAAAAACACTGTAATTTATTATCAACAAGTTACATTTTCCAAAGCCTCCTGCAAGAGGACTTTTGCTGAGGCCTCATAGTAACCTTTTTAAACAGCATCTTAAAATCAGTAATTCACATTGTTGTTTCCAACATTAGAACTTCCTGTTTATCAATCAGATTAGAAAAGGTGCCTATCTGTACCGCAAGTAAGGCCCATCTGCACTGCAAGTAAGGCCTGCCTGGACCTCAAGTAAGGCCTGTCTGAAAATCAAGTAAGCATCGTCTGCAATGCAGTATGAACAGGCTGGTCGTTTTCTGACAGGGGAGCAGTCCGATTCCGACTGTCCGGTTCCATGCAGCAGGCAATATGCCTGTTTCTGAGCCATCAGACAGGTAGTGTATGATTTCCGAGCTGCCAGACAGGTAGTGTATAATGAGGAGCGACGCCTTTGTTATCCGATCGGTCATTAACGGAAACAGGAGTGCTTCGGACATCCACAAAGCAGGGGTAGACACCCCGCCGTCCGACAGACAGGCTGTGTCACGGACAAGCGCAGGTTTCTGCCCCTGCTGATCAGTTGTCATAGTGTACTCCGGCGCACCTCTCTCCTACCTGTGTGGCGGAGGAACTACAGCAACGCCTTGAACTTTGCGTCCAGAACATCCTTAGAGGCTGCACCGACGAACTTGTCGACCAGTTTTCCTCCCTTGAAGAAAAGGATGGTCGGGATGTTGCGCACGCCGAAGTCGATGGCAACATCGTCGTTCTCTTCGACATCGCACTTGCCGACGACAATCTTGCCGTCATATTCCTTGGCAAGCTCGGAGATGATCGGCCCTACCATCTTGCAGGGGCCGCACCATGTCGCCCATAAATCAACTACCAATGGTAATTCACCGTTTTTGTAAGTCTCCAGATTCTTGGCTGTAATTTCTACTTCCATGTTTGTTTCCTTTTTATATTCAGTTTAATACTGTTGTAATCCTTGTCTCATATCTTGCAAAGACCGTGCCACTCTCCTGTCAGTTGATATGGAACTCCATCTTTTCATTGGCCGTTATGAAGTCGATCAGCCTGCGGTCTACATTCACCCCTCTGTCACGACTCTTCAGTACGACCGTCGTATTGTCAGGCGTTCGCAGCTGGATGAAGAGCTGTGTGCTGCCCTCATGCTGCTCCACGACCGTTGCCAGTTCCGAGACAAGGGCTTCGTCCATGGCTGATGCGTCCATCGCAATGGTGAGCCGCTCCAGCCGGTGTGCCTTGACATCGTAAAGCTGCTCGACACGCTGCACCTTCAGTTCCAGTATCGAGGGATTGTTCCGATAGCGGGGCTGGCATCTGGCTGTTATATAAATGGTGTAGTTCACCTTCAGGAGATTGTTCCACCGTGCCCAGTCGTCGCCGAAGAGTGCCAGTTCGCCCGCCCCTTTAAAGTCTTCGATAGTCACAAAGCCGAACGGCTTTCCGGTCTTCTGTGAGAAGCGTTCGCTTACAGCGGTCACGATGCCGCCGAACGTCACCTCATCCACCTTCGACAGCACTTCCATATCGGCATTGCGTCCTATCTGTGAACAGTGGGTGTTGCACATATTGTCCAGCACGACACTGTACTCGTCGAGCGGATGGGCTGACAGGTAGATACCCACCAGTTCACGTTCCTTGTTCAGTTTCTCGATGGCCGGCCATTTTTCGGTCTTCGGTGCGACAGGGTGCATTACCTCTACAGCATCCATGCCGCCGAAGAGAGAGTTCTGCAGCTGTGCCTTCTCCGCCTGGTAGAGCTGCCCGTAACGGACGATGGTGTCAAGGAACAGGCTGCCTTTCCCCGTCTCGGCAAAGTACTGCTCACGCTGCAGGCCGAAGCTGTCGAAGCCGCCGCTGTAGGCAAGGCTTTCAAAAGCCTTCCGGTTCACATTGCTGATATCGACACGCTCGGCAAAGTCGTAGATGTCCTTGTAAAGGCCGTTCTTCTCCCGTTCACGCACAATGCTCTCGGCGGCACTGGCACCCATCCCCTTGATGGCGGCGAGTCCGAAACGTATCTCGCCGCGGCTGTTCACGCCGAAGCCGATCTGGCTCTCGTTGATGTCCGGGCCGAGCGTGGTGATCTTCATCGCCTTGCACTCCTCCATCAGTTTCGTGATTTCTGTGATCTGACTGAAACGGCGTGTCATCAGTGCAGCCATGTATTCAGCCGGATAATGCGCCTTCAGGTAGGCGGTCTGGTAGGCTACCCATGAGTAGCAGGTGGCGTGTGACTTGTTGAAGGCGTAGCTGGCGAATTTCTCCCAGTCACTCCATATTTTCTCAAGAACCTGCGGATCGTGTCCGTTCTCCTGTCCCTGCTTGATGAACTTCGGCTTCATCTGATCGACGATGGCCTTCTTCTTCTTTCCCATCGCCTTGCGGAGCGCGTCGCTCTCGCCGCGCGTGAAGTTGGCCAGCTGGCGGCTGAGGAGCATCACCTGCTCCTGGTAGACGGTGATTCCATAGGTGTCCTTGAGGTACTTCTCCATGCAGGGGATGTCGTACTTGACCAGAGAGGGTCGTTCTTGCGCTTGATGAAGTCGGGGATATAATCCATCGGTCCCGGCCGGTAGAGAGCGTTCATGGCGATAAGGTCCTCGAACACCGTCGGATGCAGTTCCCGGAGGTACTTCTGCATACCGGCCGACTCGAACTGGAAGGTGCCGACGGTCTGTCCGCGCTGGTAGAGCTGGTAGGTCAGTTCATCGTCGATCGGGATATTGTCGAGGTCGACCACGTCGCCCGTCGTCTGCCTGATGACCTTGCAGGCCTCTTTCAGCTCGGAGAGTCTTCAGTCCGAGGAAGTCCATTTTGATGAGACCGGTCGACTCAATCACATGGCCGTCGTACTGTGTCACAGGCACTTTCTTTTCCGGGAAGTCGGGGTCGGAAGCCGTCGACACCGGCACCCAGTCGTCGATGGGGTTGCGGCAGATGATGAAGCCGCAGGCATGGATGCCCGTCCCGCGCACCGTTCCTTCCAGCATCTTGGCATACTTGATGGTGTTCCGCTCCCTCGCGTCTTCGCTGACCTCTGCCTCCTGCAGTCTGGGGGTACACTTGATGGCATTCGTCAGGTTCATCTTCATGCCGTCGGGCAGACGGTCAGGAATCGCCTTGCAGAGACCGTTCGACACGTCCAGCGACAGTTTTTCCACACGGGCAACGTCCCTGATGGAGTTCTTCGTCGCCATGGTGGAATAAGTGATGATGTGTGCGCAGTTCTCGTGGCCGTACTTGTCCATGACCCACTGCAGCACCTTACCGCGTCCGTCGTCATCGAAGTCGGTGTCGATATCAGGGAGGTTGACACGGTCGGGATTGAGGAAACGTTCGAACAGCAGGTCGTATTTCAGCGGATCAATCTTCGTAATTCCCAGACAGTAGGCCACTACCGATCCGGCGGCAGAGCCGCGCCCCGGTCCCACCATGACACCCAGCTTCTCGCGGGCGGCATTGATGAAGTCCTGCACAATGAGGAAGTAGCCGGGGAAACCCATCGTCTTCATCACGTGCAGCTCGAATCGGATGTGGCTCTTCACCTCGTCGGACAGCGGGTCGCCATACAGTTTCCCGGCTCCGTCATAAGCCAGCTTTGCCAGATAGTCTGCCTCGAACTTGATGCGGTAGATTTTCTCGTAGCCTCCCAGACGCCGGATGACCTTCTGCCCTCCTCAGCCGGAAGCGGATGCTCTCCGTTCTCGTCGGTCGTGAACTCCCGGTACAGGTCGTCCTCGGAAAACTTCCTCCGCCATTCCTCCTCCGTTCCGAAATCCTCGGGGATGGGGAAGAACGGCATGATGGGGCCATGGTCGATGCTGTAGATCTCCACCTTGTCGAGTATCTCCAGCGTGTTTGTCAGCGCCTCGGGAATGTCGGAGAAGACCTCGTTCATTTCCTGCCGTGTCTTGAACCACTCCTGCTTGGAGTAGCGCATACGCTTCGGATCGTCCAGGTCTTCATTCGTCGAGAGGCACAGGAGGTGGTCGTGGGCCTCGGCTGTTTCCTTGTCTTCGAAGTGGCAGTCGTTGGTGCAGATGACCTTGATGCCGTATTCCTCGGCGAAACGCAGCAGCACCTTGTTGGCCTTCTGCTGCAGGGGATAGGCCTCGCGGTTGGCCACCAGCGTCGGATCCTTCACCTCGTGCCGCTGCAGCTCCAGGTAGAAATCGTCGCCGAACACCCGGTGATACCACTCGCAGGCCTCCCTCGCCCCTTCAATGTCGTCATGGATGATCTTGCTGGGTATCTCGCCGGCAATGCAAGCCGAGCACACTATCAGGTCCTCGTGGTACTTCTCGAGCTGTTCCCGGTCTGTACGGGGTTTATAATAATATCCGTCCACCCATGCCTTCGACACGAGCTTGATGAGGTTCTTGTAACCATGGTAGTTCTTCGCCAGCACGATGAGGTGATAGCCTGAGTTGTCGTGCATGCTCTTGTCCTTGTCGTGCATCGTGCGACGGGCTACATACATCTCGCAGCCGAAGACCGGTTTGAACGGTGCCTCGCCCTTCTCCTTCCTGCCCTTGTTGACCTTGGCACAATAGTCCGAGAACTCCTTGATGCCGAACATCACACCGTGATCTGTGACGGCCATGCCCTTCATCCCGTCGGCGACGGCCTTGTCGACAAGACGTGTCACCTTCGACTGTCCGTCCAGGACAGAGTAATCTGTATGGACGTGCAAATGTACGTAATCTTCCATTGAATCATGCGTTTTTTGAGCTGTAAAGTTACGATGAAAAGGCGACATGACAAAAGAATGAGAATGAAAATTTGTGGAAACGACAAAAAAGAAGTACCTTTGCAACAAAACAAATACGTCGGTCAACGACCATGGGAAAAATAAAAAAGAAACTCAAAAAGATAAGAATCCACCGCGAAGGTACGGATACGCTGCTTTATGGAGCAATCTGTATTGTGCTTGTCGCACTGGTTCTCTGGTTTGCAGTTCCGTCAAAGATACCGTTCTGTATTTTTGCAGTCGTGTTCGGTACAGTCTACGGCATCGTGCTGAACTTCTACCGCTGTCCGATCCGCTATTTCGGCAGCGAGGACACTGATGACATCGTCGTCGCACCGGCCGACGGGCATATCGTCGTCATCGAGGAAGTGGATGAAAACGAATATTTCCATGAACGGAGACTGATGATCTCCATCTTCATGAGCCTCTGGAACGTCCATGCCAACTGGTTTCCGGTGGACGGTGTGGTGAAGTCAGTGAAGCATTTTGACGGGAACTACCACAAAGCATGGCTTCCCAAGGCAAGCGAAGAGAACGAACACGCCGATACCATCATCACAACGCCTGACGGGACGGACATCCTCTGTCGCCAGATTGCCGGTGCCGTAGCGCGCCGCATCGTGACTTACGCCAAGGAAGGCGAAGACTGCTACATCGACGAACACCTGGGCTTCATCAAACTGGGCAGCCGGGTGGACCTTTTCCTCCCCATAGGCTCTGAAGTATGCGTGAAGATGGGGCAGGCGACGACAGGTGACCAGACGGTCATCGCCAGACTGAAAACAAACAGACAGCAAGCATGATAAAGAAACACATTCCCAACAGCCTCACCTGCTGCAACCTTGTCTCCGGATGCATCGCCACAGTTTATGCCCTCGCTGGCAATGCGGAGACCGCCTTGCTGTGGATCATCATCGGTGCAGTATTCGACTTCTACGACGGCATGGCGGCACGACTGCTCCATGTATCTTCGCCTATCGGCAAAGAACTGGACTCCCTGGCCGACGATATAACCTTCGGCATGGCCCCGTCTGCCATCATCTTCTCACAGCTGCAAATGATGTCCTATCCCACGTTTCTTGAGCCGTTGCGTTTCTACCTGCCTTTCGCTGCATTCATCATGGCGGCTTTCTCAGCCCTCCGCCTTGCCAAGTTCAATCTTGACGAGCGTCAGGCACTGGGGTTCATCGGACTACCGACACCGGCCAACGCCCTCTTCTGGGGATCGCTCATCGTGGGCCTCGGTGACAGAATCTACGATTTTTCATGGGCGGGCTGCCTTATTCTGGTCGGTGTCTTCGTCAGCTCCTGGCTTCTGGTTTCCGAGATTCCGATGTTCGCATTGAAATTCAAACAGTGGGGATGGAAAGGAAACGAAGTGAAATATATCTTCCTCATTACGTGCATCCCATTGGTCGCCATCTTCGGCATCTCGTCGTTTGCCATCATCATCGCATGGTATGTAATCCTGTCGGTTATTGTAAAACCGTCCCCTGTAAAGAAATAGGGGGACACTATATAAAAGAACTATGACGTTTATCGCTTTCCTGCTGAAATTCGCATTTTTCATATTCATAGTTTTCCTGGCTGTCATCGTATGGATTGCATTTTCTTTCTATAAGCAGTTGACCAAAGCACGCCGACAGTTCAACCCCTACAGACAGCAGCAGGAGAGCGCAGCTCATGGGAATACCGTCATTGACAACAGGCCGGTGGAGAAACGGAACAGACAGGTGATACCTGACAGTGAAGGGGAGTACGTTGACTTTACAGAGACCGACGAACCCAAGACGTGACAAGGAACAAGCATAGGAGAGATTCGGATACTGTTACCATACCCCAAAGGCACGGACAAAGAGCTGCATAAACGGCAATGGACAGCGGAAAGAGGGTGTGTCCAAACACAAGATACCCACGACCTGACAACCTTCAACCTTTAAGCCGAAATTTACAAGCAAAGAAAAGCCCATTTCACTGCTCACTAACGAGTTTTGAAATGGGCTTTTCTCATTGGGTCGATTCACACCGTAAGACTTCCTCTGAAAGCATTTGCTTTTTGACACGACCTGTTTTTTTGCTGTCTGCAATCTGTTCCTATATGTTTTGAACGGTCTTCTCTTAGGAACCTGTATCTCGCATGGGGGCATAACACCTGATTCCATTTTCCACATCTCCTTTCACTTGGGCTACTAAATATCTACTGCCCATTTTAGAACACCAATCTTTCAGAGAACAGAAAAAGGCGAGCCTTTCGACTCGCCTTATGAATTTAATCAGTAACAGGATTAGAAATCTTTATGGGAGGCTGATAGCCTCATTAGGACAAACTGATGCACAAGTGCCACACTCGTGCATGCATCTGCGTCAATCTTGTAGATGTCACCCTCGAAATCGCTCCTACCAGGGCACTCATCAATACATGTACCGCAAGCGATACAGTCATTGCCAATTACGTAAGCCTATAATTTAATTTATAATGTTAATAATGTTCTTGTATTACAAACAGGCATGATACCTAACTTTGATGATGCAAAGATAAGAATATTATCCTGAATACCTATACATTATGAGAAAAAAATTACAAATATTTAGACGGCATCAAAATAGAAAACAAGCTCCCACTTCCACAATAACTTTTTCTCCCAGACCTACCGGAAACGTTCCTGATCAACATCCATCACCACTTATCAAGTTTATAGTCAACCCAATTACCAATCTTATTTCCAAATTAGACTACCCTCATCCCCTATTATTGCCTATTATTGCTTATCACTGTCATCATCAGCCATAACATCACGGCTTATCCCGCCTATCAGCCATCCCATCATCGCCTATCATTGCTTATCATCGCTTATCACAGCCCATCACGCCCTTCCCCCTCTCCGCCTTCATCCCTCCAAACGAAAAAAGGAGAGCCCCGGAGACTTGTCTCCGGGGCTCTCCCGTGTGTGAAAGGAGGCGGCCACCTACTCTCCCGCATTGCATTGCAGTACCATCGGCGCAGGCGGGCTTAACTTCTCTGTTCGGAATGGGAAGAGGTGGGACCCCGCCGCAATAACCACCTGACATGACGTTCAACTGACATGTCTCTTTACAGTATCATTTGTAATTAATGATCAAGACCCTGTCAGCCGTATAAGGTGACGTATCTCCACAAGCAAAACTTTATAGAACCTGTCTTCTCACTTCGGAAGAATACACAGCTCAAAGTCCGAGTCACCGGTCCCCGCACTCCACTTTGGGGAGGCGGGAGACCCGAAGAAAGCTTCGGGCAATTAGTAGCGCTCGGCTTTGACGTCGCCGTCTTTACACCTGCACCCTATCAACGTCATCGTCTGTGACGGCCCTCGTGAGGAGTTCTCATCTTGCGGACGGCTTCGCGCTTAGATGCTTTCAGCGCTTATCCGTTCCAGACTCAGATACCCGGCGGTGCACCTGGCGGCACAACCGGCTGACCGGAGGTCTGTCCGTCACGGTCCTCTCGTACTAGTGACGGCACCGCGCAAAACTCCAGCGCCCACGATAGATAGAGACCGAACTGTCTCACGACGTTCTGAACCCAGCTCGCGTGCCACTTTAATGGGCGAACAGCCCAACCCTTGGGACCTTCTCCAGCCCCAGGATGTGACGAGCCGACATCGAGGTGCCAAACCACCCCGTCGATATGAGCTCTTGGGGGGGGGATCAGCCTGTTATCCCCGGAGTACCTTTTATCCTTTGAGCGACGGAGTTTCCATGCACGTCCGCCGGATCACTATGCCCTGGTTTCCCACCTGCTCGGCATGTCTGCCTCCCAGTCAAGCGCCCTTATGCCATTGCACTCCATGAGACCGGTTACCGATCGGTCAGAGGGCACCTTTGGAAGCCTCCGTTACGCTTTTGGAGGCGACCACCCCAGTCAAACTACCCGCCAAGCAGTGTCCGCACAATCCGCGCGTTAGACCTCAGACAGCCAAAGGGCCGTATTTCAAGGGCGGCTCCACGAATGCTGGCGCACCCGATTCAAAGCCTCCGGCCTATCCTACACATCGGATGACCGAGGTCAATGCTAAGCTGTAGTAAAGGTTCACGGGGTCTTTTCGTCCCATCGCGGGTAATCGGCATCTTCACCGATACTACAATTTCACTGAGATCATGGTCGAGACAGCGTCCGGATCATTACACCATTCGTGCAGGTCGGAACTTACCCGACAAGGAATTTCGCTACCTTAGGACCGTTATAGTTACGGCCGCCGTTTACCGGGGCTTCAATTCGACGCTTCCCATCGCTGGTGACGTCTCCTCTTTAACCTTCCGGCACCGGGCAGGTGTCAGGCTGTATACTTCATCTTTCGAGTTCGCACAGCCCTGTGTTTTTGTTAAACAGTTGCCTGGACCTATTCTCTGCGCCTCATGTCGCCATGAGGACCCCTTATCCCGAAGTTACGGGGTCAGTTTGCCTAGTTCCTTGACCATGAATCTCTCAACGCCTCAGTATGTTCTACCCGACCACGTGTGTCCGTTTGCGGTACGGGTCGCAGTACCATTAAGTTTAGCGGATTTTCTCGGGAGTATGGTTACCTGCGCTCGGCTCTTCCCGAAGGAAGAGCTGCACTTTTCGTGTTTCAGCTCCAGCGGCGGATTTGCCTGCCGCTGTCACAGCCTACGCACTTAAACGCCCTGTTCCGTCAGGGCGCGGCAGTGTCACTGCTCCGTCTCCACGTCACTGATAATGCGAGTTGCGGAATGTTGACCGCATCTGCCATCGCCTTCGCCGTTCGGCTGGGGCTTAGGACCCGACTGACCCCGGGCTGACTGGCATCGCCCGGGAAACCTCGGTCTTTCGGCGAAAGGGAATCCCACCCTTTTTATCGTTACTCATACCTACATTTGCTTTTCCATAGCTCCAGGATCGGTCACCCTCACCATTCGACGCCGATGGAATGCTCCCCTACCGATACTTTTCAATATACATTGCTATCCCGCGCCTTCGGTATCTGCCTTATACCCGATTATTATCCACGCCCGGACCCTCGACTAGTGAGCTGTTACGCACTCTTTGAATGAATGGCTGCTTCCAAGCCAACATCCTAGCTGTCACGGGGACCGGACTTCGTTAGACTAACTCAGGCAGAATTCCGGGACCTTAGACGGCGGTCTGGATTCTTCTCCTCTCGGGGACGGACCTTAGCACCCGCCCCCTTACTGCACGGCTGCGATCCGAGAGCATTCGGAGTTCGTCAGGTCTCGACAGGCGGTGAAGCCCTCTCGACCTACCGGTCGCTCTACCTCTCGCGGACAACGCCGCACGCGGCACCTAAATGCCTTTCGGGGAGTACTGAGCTATCTCCAAGTTTGATTGGCCTTTCACTCCTACACTCGCCTCATCGGGAAGCTTTTCAACGCTTATCCGTGCGGCCCTCCATCCGGTGTTACCCGGACTTCAGCCTGGGCAAGTGTAGATCACTTGGTTTCGCGTCTGCCCCGTCCGACTACACGCCCTGTTCAGGCTCGCTTTCACTGCGGATGCGCGTCTCGTGACGCTTATCCTCGCCGGACACGGCAACTCGTAGGTTCATTATGCAAAAGGCACGCCGTCACCGCTCGCGCGGCTCCGACCGCTTGTAGGCGCATGGTTTCAGGAACTCTTTCACTCTCCTAGTCGAGTGCTTTTTCACCTTTCCCTCACGGTACTCGTTCACTATCGGTCTCACGGGAGTATTTAGCCTTGCCGGATGGTCCCGGCGGGTTCGCGCAGAATTCCACGTGTTCCGCGTTACTCAGGATGCCACTACGCCTCCTCATGCTTCGGATACGGGACTCTCACCCTCTGTGATTATACTTTCCAGTATATTCTCCTCACAATCAGAGTACGACAGCGTGGTCCTACAACCCCTGCGGCGCATCGCTACGCCGCAGGTTTGGGCTCTTCCCCGTCCGCTCGCCGCTACTGGGGGAATCATTAGTTTATTTTCTCTTCCTGGAGGTACTAAGATGTTTCAGTTCCCTCCGTTCGCCTCACCGCTCCTGCGGTGATGACAGGCCTCCAGCCTGCCGGGTTGTCCCATTCGGAAATCCACGGATCAAAGGTCATCTGCACCTACCCGGGGCTTATCGCAGCTTATCACGTCCTTCATCGCCTCCGTGAGCCAAGGCATCCGCCATGCGCCCTTTCCTGCTTTCTTCGCCTTCCCTGTAATTCCTTACAGGGAATGTAGCTCATACTTTCAGCTGTTGTGTGATTCTGAAGAATCTGAAGTACTTGCTTCAATCATCAGAATCCTGATTCTTCCCTGACGGAAAGAACCGTTCTACTTTACAGTCTTGCTTGTGTCAATATGTCAAAGATCCCGCAAAGGCAAAGGGTAAAAAGCGGAAAGGAAAGACCTCCAGCCCATACCGGTTCCCTTTGGAGTGGAGAATAACGGATTTCGAACTGTTGACCCCCTGCTTGCAAAAGCAGGTGCTCTAGCCAGCTGAGCTAATCCCCGGAAAAAGAAAGAAGTAGTCCCAGGCAGACTTGAACTGCCGACCTCCACATTATCAGTGTGGCGCTCTGACCAACTGAGCTATAGGACTGGGTCGGAAGAAAGCGATGCGGGCTTTCCCGCCGGACTTCCTCTTCTCTTGTTTCATGAAACAGAGCGCAGTGAGTACGGGAAGAAGAAACGGACCGGGCCGTCCCCGGGACCGTCATGATGACTCGAGACGTCCCGCACGAAGGCGGGAACGGGAGCGTCCTCTCCAGAAAGGAGGTGTTCCAGCCGCACCTTCCGGTACGGCTACCTTGTTACGACTTAGCCCCAATCACCAGTTTTGCCCTAGGCCGATCCTCGCGGTCACGGACTTCAGGCACCCCCGGCTTTCATGGCTTGACGGGCGGTGTGTACAAGGCCCGGGAACGTATTCACCGCGCCGTGGCTGATGCGCGATTACTAGCGAATCCAGCTTCGTGGGGTCGGGTTGCAGACCCCAGTCCGAACTGAGACCGGTTTTCAAGATTGGATGCGGCTCGCGCCGCACCGGCACTCTGTGCCGGCCATTGTAACACGTGTGTAGCCCCGGACGTAAGGGCCGTGCTGATTTGACGTCATCCCCGCCTTCCTCGCACCTTGCGGCGGCAGTGTCCCCAGAGTGCCCGGCATCACCCGATGGCAACTGGGGAGAGGGTTGCGCTCGTTATGGCACTTTAAGCCGACACCTCACGGCACGAGCTGACGACAACCATGCAGCACCTTCGCAGGAGTCCCGAAGGACCTCAACATCTCTGTTTCGTTCTCCTGCGATTCAAGCCCGGGTAAGGTTCCTCGCGTATCATCGAATTAAACCACATGTTCCTCCGCTTGTGCGGGCCCCCGTCAATTCCTTTGAGTTTCACCGTTGCCGGCGTACTCCCCAGGTGGGATGCTTAACGCTTTCGCTTGGCCGCCGGCGCAAAGGCGCCGACAGCGGGCATCCATCGTTTACCGTGCGGACTACCAGGGTATCTAATCCTGTTCGATACCCGCACCTTCGAGCTTCAGCGTCAGTTGCGCTCCCGCCGGCTGCCTTCGCAATCGGGGTTCTTCGTCATATCTAAGCATTTCACCGCTACACGACGAATTCCGCCGGCGTTGCGCGTACTCAAGGGAACCAGTATGCGCTGCAAGTCAGACGTTGGGCGCCTACATTTCACAACACACTTAATCCCCGGCCTACGCTCCCTTTAAACCCAATAAATCCGGATAACGCCCGGACCTTCCGTATTACCGCGGCTGCTGGCACGGAATTAGCCGGTCCTTATTCATGCGGTACCTGCAAAAAGGGACGCGTCCCTCACTTTATCCCCGCATAAAAGCAGTTTACAACCCGTAGGGCCGTCATCCTGCACGCTACTTGGCTGGTTCAGGCTTCCGCCCATTGACCAATATTCCTCACTGCTGCCTCCCGTAGGAGTTTGGACCGTGTCTCAGTTCCAATGTGGGGGATCTTCCTCTCAGAACCCCTACTGATCGTCGCCTTGGTGGGCCGTCGCCCCGCCAACTAGCTAATCAGACGCATCCCCCTCCGTTACCGAAGAATCTTTGCTTCGAATCTGATGCCGTCATCGAAGAACATGCGGTATTAGTCTGCCTTTCGGCAGGTTATCCCGCAGTAACGGGAAGGTTGGATACGCGTTACTCACCCGTGCGCCGGTCGACGTCCATTCAGTGCAAGCACTCAATGCCGTTTCCCCTCGACTTGCATGTGTTAAGCCTGTAGCCAGCGTTCATCCTGAGCCAGGATCAAACTCTCCACTGTAAAATATGTGTCGGTGACAGGTGACGGGCATAAATGATAATGAATACCACGTTAGCCCGGCACTTCACCGAATGATCTCTGTTCCAGAACGCTCATCCTCAAGAATTCAGGGTCCAAAGAACGACCGCGCCCCCGCTACGCAGGGACGCAAAAACTGATCGGTTCGTTTCTTCTACCCGTCCGGACGGCACGGATGCCCTCCGGACGCTTCCTGTACTACTTTCTCTGTCTATGTAAATCCTTTCAAAGAACTCTTTCCTTTCGTCGCTTCCGAGAACCCGCCGGACGGCTCGTCTCGCAAAGCGTGTGCAAAGGTATGGAGAAAATTCTTTCCAGCCAAATGTTTCGAGAATTTTTTTTTAAAAAAATATGTTTCCCCTTCTTTTGAAGAAGTATAAGGAGATTCCACCTTATATTATATATAGGCCAATATCTGCCGGACACATAGACACGAGCGGCAGAGCCGCCGGGTACGAGTAAGAATTATTCCCGGAAAACAAGCCGACGAGGGTGCTTTTCATCGGGAGTACCCGATAAAAGCTGACTGACAACCGGCTGTAAACGAAATACAGGAAGCCGACTATCCCGGCAATTATCACCAAGGAGCGGGGGCATCAACACAGCTGGTGTTCACCGACAGCACGATAAGTGCCGGGCATCAACACTTCTGCAAAGAAGGCCGGTTCACTCCAGTCACTATGCCTGTACGACAAGACGCAGACAACTTACATGGGAAATGTTTACCGGACAGCACTGGTTGAAAACAGTACAGACCGACAAGTGCCTGACACCGCTTATCGTTTCTATAAGATGACTGTTTTCTGACATTAATGCAAAAAACCTGACAGGCTGACAGACAAATGCGGTAGCAAGGGGCTGTGTCAGAAATTCTTATAGCGGCTAAACTACAGGAACAGACGCCCTCGTCTGTCCCTACGGTATCGGTATGTGACACACTTTCGGCTCAGACCGGCAGCATTCATTCATAACAGTACGGTTTCCTTCCACAATAATAATTTCCAGGACCAGTCTGATTAAAAAATTATAGTATCATCTTCTGCAAAGAAAGTATTATCAATATAGAAAAATAATGCTTACTTTTGCAGCAGATTGGTCAACGGCTGCAACGATACCAAAAGATGAGATTAAGATAACTAATGTAAACTAAATCCTATTATCGATGAGAAAGAAAACAGCATGTTTCCTTGCCGCCATGCTTTTTACAACGAGCATGTATGCAATGAAGGAAATCACCGGAGAATTCCAGCCTTGGGATGGAAACAGTGTCGTCAACGGCAACACCCTCAATTTTCTCGGTGAGTGGAATGGAATGACTTTCAAGTTCTTTGATGACGAGGGCTGCGTGTATGAAGGCGGACTTGACTTGTCCGGATATGATGTAATCGTCCTCAAAATGTCGGATACCTCCTGTATGTTTAAAATGAAGGTAGAGTACACCGATGGCACCAAGCAACAGGACTCATGGGGAACGGAAGCGGCCGCACAGCCCGGTGCTTTAATAGCTGCCGTCCCTTTAAACTCTGCCCATAAAGACATGGTAAAGGACTTCTTCATCCAAAGTGCGAAATATCCAGGCACCATAACCATAGACAAGATCTATGCATGTACCAGTGCAGAGTATGCCCAGCTGCTGGCCGAAAACAAAGCCACTAAATTCAACCTCACTCTGAAGAAAATAGAAGAAGGAGGAGGTTCTTCATACAATCCCGACACACATACGATAACCATAGAAAGCGACGGTTCCCACAAAGGATGGTACTTTGACAGCGAATACAGAGACTTTTCCGCCTTTAAGAGCTTCGTCGCAGACTTCCAAACGTCTTCCGCAGGAGAATTATGTGTTGAATATGATGACAACACCAGTACATCAGCTCCCTTTGAGGCAGGTACGACAAACGTTTCCGTGACCTTGGGCTCCGGAAAAAACAAACTCCGCCAAGTCTACGTGAAAGGAAACGCAGGCGCAACTTATGTTCTGAAAGAGGCTTATTTTTCTTCAGAAGGTCCTGCAACAGGCATTTCCGGCTATCAAAGTGTACAGAACGATCAGGGTACGGAATACTATTCTTTGGATGGAAAACGCCAGACCGTTCCCAGACGCGGTATCATGATCCAGAAGACAAACGGAGTCACGAAGAAAATCGCAAGATAGTATTCACCTGTGGTGACGACATCCATGCAAAGGCCAGGAGACTTCCCCTCTCCGCACAAGTCCTTTTATGTCATGGAATGGTCCTGCTGTTATCCAATATCGTAACTGAGGCAAGATCGAGAGACAAACTGCCAGACCTTGGTTATGACAAGGGTGTCTCTTGCCTTTCATGCAGAAATTTAATTGACATTCTGCTGCTGGAAAACAGAACACGCAAGGTTGCCGCATTCCGTCGTCCCCATCCTCTTTAAATATAACATATTACTTGAAAACAGAATGAAAAAAATCGTTTTAATAATCTTTCTGTCTATTGTGACCAAGGTATGTGCTGCCATGGGCCCAACAGATTCTACTTCTATCAGGAACATCGCTTTAAGCAAGCATATTGAGGTTTCCGCATCATCCTGGGTCAATCAGAACGAGGCTCCGGAGAAAGCCTGTGACGGAGATAAAAACACGAAGTGGTGCGACAACAAGTCGGAGGACAAGTGGCTGATGTATGACCTGCAGCTGGAATACAATATAAAGAAAATCGGACTGATCTGGGAGCACTGGGATCCGAACAACATATTCAAGGTACAGACCAGCCGGGACGGGCAGAACTGGACGGACTGCATCAACGAGACATCCAACACACAGGCGGAACGGAACTATGACATAGACTGCAGGCAAGTGCGGTTCGTCCGTTTCCTGGTACCCGCTTCAGCCAAGGACGATGCCGTCCGGCTGATGGAGTTCCAGGTGTGGGTACAGGGAAAAGGCATGGCATCCAGAGCAGGGGCCGTATCCAAATACGGAGCGATGGTAAAGCCCGAATTCCTCTATATGGAAGGCAAGAAGAAAGTCTACTCACTTGTGCCGTTTGTCGACACGAAAGTAGGCGTGATAGACGATAGGGAAGCAACTGCGTCATCGGTCCGCAGTTGCTTTCGCCTCCATCAATCCTCACCGCAGACACCTGAAGGCGAACATGACGGCTATGCCCCCGGACAGCCTATCCGTGGTTTCGGACAGTTGCACGTCAGCGGGACGGGATGGGGTAAATATGGTCACTTCCTTGTCTCGCCGCAGATCGGTTTGAAGGTAGGTGAAACAGAGCACGACTCGCCTGCTGCGGATGAAGTCACCATGCCCAACTACTATAAGGCGACGCTCACCCGGTATGGCATAACGGCCGAGGTGACACCGGCAGAACACGCAGCCATCTACCGCTTCACGTTTCCAGAATCGGACAATGCCAGTATTGCCATGGACGTGACCCACAGTCTGACGCGCGACATTGCCAAATTCATCGGCGGCTCCGTACGCTCCAACACGGTTGCCATCGACCCTGCTTCGCCCGGCAGGTTCTCAGGCATGATAGAGTATGAGGGCGGCTTCAGCGGTGGTTACTACAAGCTATACTTCTCCGCCGAACTGAGCAAGAGGCCGGCCTCTTTCGGTGTATGGAAGAACGGCAGCCTGCAGAACGGCGTATGCGAGGCTTTCCTTACCAGCGGAAACGACCGCATCGGAAGCTACTTTACTTACAAGACGAAGAAAGGCGAAGCCATATACATGAAGATAGCCATCTCGTTCAAGAGCATCGAACAGGCGCGGAAGTACCTGGCAAAAGAGATTCCCGCATGGGATTTCGCCGCCGTACAGAAGAACGGTCTCAGAAGATGGAACTCCATCCTGAGCGACATCGTCGTCAGCGAAGGTCCGGCCATGCGCATGAAGATGTTCTATTCCGCCCTCTATCACAGTCTGCTCATGCCGCGCAACCGCACGAATGATTTTCCCGGCTTTGAAACATGGAGCTTTGGGACGACCATTTTGCCGTATGGGACACATGGCGGACGCTGTTTCCCCTGCTCACCATCATCGAGCCCGATGTCGTTTCGCGTAACGTGCAGTCCTTTATCAACCGCCTGAAAGTAAACGGAAAGGTGAAAGACGCCTATATCGCAGGCAACGACATGGCCGAGGAGCAGGGCGGCAACGACGTGGACAATATCGTTGCTGACGCCATCCTCAAGGACCTCAAGGGCTTTGACCGTAACGAAGCATACCGATACCTCAAGTTCAGTGCCGACCATGAACGCCGTGCAGCCCCCCTGATGATAGGCGAACCGGGGCTGGAACAGAACGACTCCCTCTTCTACAGAAAGCACGGATGGCTTCCCGGCGGTGTCATGGCACAGTCGACTGCGCTGGAATACTCCTACAATGACTTCTGCGTGGCTGAAGCAGCCAGGAAACTGGGACACACATGTGACTACAAGAAGTATCTGGACCGTTCGCACCAATGGGTCAATATGTGGAATCCAGACCTTGAGAGCAGGGGCTTCAAGGGCTTTATCTGTCCGAAGACCATAGACGGCAAGTGGATTCCCATTGACGCGACCTACTTCTGGGGTTCGTGGAAACGTTACTTCTACGAGGCCGATGCCTGGACTTACTCGTTCTTCATGCCACATGACATCGACAGGCTCGTCGAGCTGTGTGGAGGGAAGGAAGCCTTCGCGAAGAAGCTGGACTACGGCTTCAGGAACAGCCTGCTGGAACTTGCCAACGAACCGTCTTTCCTTGCTACGCGTCTCTTCAACCACGTAGGCCGGATGGACCTCACCTGCTACTGGGTGAATTACGTAATGGAAAAACTCTTCGGCGAATACTCCATGCCGGGCAACGATGACAGCGGTGCCATGTCTTCCTGGTGGCTTTTCTCCGCAATGGGCTTCTTCCCCAATGCCGGACAGAACATCTACTATCTCAATTCCCCGATATTCAAGGAAATCACCATACAGCGTCCTTCAGGAAACATCGTCGTAAGTGCTCCCAACCACACAGACAAGACGTTCTACATCCAGTCGGTCAAGGTGAACGGAAAGGAATGTCCTGATGGAATCATGAACTATGACGACATCAGGAACGGTGGAAGGATAGATTATATATTGAAGAAATGAACCAGTGATTAACAATTAAAAAACATAACAGATTATGAAGAATGTTTTGTCAGCTTTGAGCTTTATGCTCGTATTGGGGACTTCCGCCGTTTTCGGGCAGGAAGCAGGAGGAAGACTTTCCCTGAAGGCTTCCAAGTCATTGATGCCTGCCAACAGCAAGGTGACGTTCGAGGTGGTAGGACAGGCTCCGTCGACCTCCTACAAATACAAGTGGATACTGCCCAAGCAGGCCAGGAAACTGTCAGAGCGAGGCAGCAAGGTCATCCTGAAGATTGAGGATGAAGGCAGCTACACCGTCAAGGTGGACGTGTCCAGCAATGACGAGCGTGACGACGTGGAACTGAAGTCCAATGTCGAAGTGTCCAACACGAAGAAGATGGAGCTCCTCAGCGTCGGGAAGAAAGTCGTCTCCTGCACCGGCAATGTGGGGACAGAGAAGCCCGACTGGCTTTTTCGACGGGACGGCAAGCCCCGATAACTACAGCAAGAAATGGTGCGAGGAGAACCGCAAGGAGCACGAGGTCGTAGTCGACCTGGGCCAGGAGTGTGAACTTTACCGCATGAGGCTCTATGACTGCAAGACCAAGGAGCCCGACTATGACAACGTGCAGAATTTCAAACTCTTCGTAAGTGAGAACGGACAGGACTGGACCCTGGCTTTCAGCGATACCGGCAATGACGACAGCGTCAAGGACGTGAGCTTCGCACCGGCAAAGGGCCGGTATGTCAGGTTCGTCGCCTACGACCCTTCAAGGGACTTCACCATCCGTCTCTGGGAACTTGAGCTTTACGGCGTGAAGCTGTAGGCCGTCTTGCCACTCATCAATACGAACATCCATGCTAAGAATGCTAAGAACCAGATTCTATATCATCCTTTCGGTCTTGATGTCGGTCCTCCCGCTGTCCGGTGCATCCCAGCCGGTATCGCCCTATGATGCCGTCAATCCTTTTATCGGAACAGGAAATGAGGGGAACTGTTATCCGGGGGCACAGGCTCCTTTCGGGATGATTTCCATCAGTCCGAACAATCCTTTCGACAAAAAGAAGATGTGGCCTCCCGCCCGGGGTACAAGTATTCCCGCTCTGAAATCAACGGCTTCGGAATGACACATTTCAGCGGTGTCGGCTGCCATGCCATGCAGGACCTTCAGTTCCTTCCGGTCACTGGAAGTCTGGACAGGACACCGGTCGGCGACCGGTTCGCCTACCGTTCGAAGTTCTCCCATGAGCACGAGACGGCCAAGCCGGGCTATTATGCGGTATCGCTGCCCGACTACCAGGTAGATACGAAGTTCACCGCCATGCCCCATTCCGCCATCGGAGAGTTCGCTTTCAAGAGTGCGGATGACGCCCATTGTGTCTTCATGCCGACGAACAGTGCCAACGGAATCGGTGCCGGCGAACTGCATATCGAGACCAGTTCAATGACCGTGACAGGATGGGTCTCTACAGGAGGCTTCTGCTGGAGAGACCCTCACGACCGGCCTTACAAGGTCTATTTCGTGGCGAAGTTCAATGCCCGTTTCTCTGACTACGGTACATGGAAAGGACGTGAGAAGTTTCCCCGGCAGTCGAACGTGGCAGGTGACGACATTGCCGCATTCGTTTCTTTCGGCAACCGGAAGGACAGGCCGGTGAAGATGAAGATGGCGATTTCCTATGTGAGCATAGACAATGCCCGCCAGAACCTGAACGCAGAGATCAGCTGCTGGGACTTCGACGGTGTCCACAGAACCGTACAGGATGAATGGACCGACTATCTTTCACGGATGACCGTGGAAGGCGGTACGGAGGCTGAGCGGAAGATCTTTTATACAGCAGTCTACCATAACCTGCTGCATCCTAACATCTATAATGACGTGAACGGGGCATACATGGGATTCGACGACAAGGTACACCAGGTAGAGCCGGGCAGGAAACAATATGCCAACTTCTCCCTCTGGGACACCTATCGTACAAGTTCTTTCCTTCAGGCCCTGCTGGCACCGAAGGAGTCGTCAGACATGATACAGTCGCTCCTCCACGATGCTGAACAGGGCGGCGCCTATCCCAACTGGAGCATGAACAATGTGGAGTATGGCGTGATGAACGGTTATTCCACGTTCCCGTTCATAGCAGCCATGTATGCCATGGGAGCGCGCGACTTCGACCTCCAGGCTTCGAAGGACATGATGAAGAAGGTCTCCACGTCCTATCTGAAGTGCAAGGGCTACCAGGGATGGGTCTGTCTGGACGATTACATGCGCTATGGCTACGTGCCTGTTGACAGACATGGGCACGGTGCTTCCATGACGCTGGAATACTGTATTGACGACTTCTCCATTGCGCAGATCTGCAAGGCTGCCGGCGACTCCTCTGCTTACAGCTATTACATGGACCGTGCGCAGAACTTTGAAAACATCTTCGACAAAGAGACCCGCCTCTTCCGCCCCAGGAAACAGGACGGGAGTTTTCTCTCTCCATTCACGGAAACAGGGACCGACGGCTATAACGAGGGGAATGCGATACAGTACTTCTGGAGCGTCCCCCACAACATGGATGCCGTCATCAGCCTGGCAGGCGGTCGGAAATTCGTTGAAGACCGTCTTGATGCCTTTACCTCTAAAATCAACCGTGGCTGGGCACCCGACCAGCCTTATTACTGGCTGGGCAATGAACCGTGTTTCGGAAGTGCATTCGTCTACAACTATCTTGGCAAGCCGTGGAAGTCGCAGATTCTGGTAAGGAAAGTGCTGTCTTCTTTCAACGACACCCCCGACGGCCTTCCAGGCGACGATGATGCCGGGGCGATGTCGGCCCTCTATGTCTTCTCGGCAATAGGGCTGTACCCGTGCATTCCCGGCATCGGTGGATTTACGGTAACAGGACCTCTGTTCGACAGGGTCCAGATAAAGACCGGAAAAGGCAAGGTGCTGGTCATCACGGCACAGAACGCCCCGACCGTCAATCCTTATATCCAGAGTGTGCGCTTCAATAAGAAGGATGTGACTTCAACATGGATTCCCTGGCACCAGTTAGAGAAGGGCGGCGTACTGGACTTCGTCATGGGAAATATGCCCGACAGACACTGGGGGACCGGAAGCAACGCTGCACCGCCATCCTTCTATTAATCCTCAAGTAAACAATTAATCCTCAAGTAAACAATCTAAGTTTCTATTTAAAAATTTCTGTCTAAAGCATCCGGATTTTATCAGGCAGTCAGCCTCATTGCAAACAAGGCCTGATTGCAGTGCAACCAAGGCCTGATTGCAGTGCAACTAACGCCTACTTGATGAGCAACTAAGCACCTTTCGGAACAGTGGCAAGGGCCGTACTGTCCTTCCGCTTATAACCTGTTGTTTTCCAGTATGATACATAAATCTGGGATGCAAGTGAACAATCAAACGATTCTATCATTATGAGAAGACTCTTATTTATTCTAATGGTGCTGTGCTTCCTGCCCCTGACAGGCTTCGCACAGAGCCGTCAGGTCACGGGAAAGATACTGAACACAAAGAACGAACCCGTGATCGGAGCTGTCATCAAAATCAAGGACAAGGTCGCCGGCATTACAGATATCGACGGCAACTATTCCGTCAAGGCAGCTCCCGAAGACATTCTGAACATTACCAGCATGGGTATGCTGGGCAAGAAGATAAAGGTGGGCAACCACTCGACGCTCAATGTCGTCTTGGAAGAGAGTGCGGAGAACATGGACGAGATCGTCGTCGTCGGATACGGTTCGATGAAGAAGCGCGACCTGTCAGGAGCAGTGGCCAAAATCGGCGGTGACGAACTGATGAACGGTACCAGCTCCAACAGCTTCAACCAGGCGCTGCAGGGCAAGCTCGCCGGCGTGACCGTCAACCAGACGGACGGTGCGCCGGGCGGCGCCATCAGCATCAACGTGCGCGGTGCCAATTCGTTCACGACCAGCACGCAGCCTCTTTACATCGTCGATGGCATCCCGTTCGAGACGGCATCCACGCCAACGAGCAAGGCCACCGACGGCAGCCAGATGAACATGAACGCGCTTGCGTCCATCAACCCGCATGACATCGAGTCGATCGAAGTTCTGAAGGACGCTTCCGCCACGGCGATCTACGGCTCGCGTGGTGCCAACGGCGTGGTGCTGATTACGACGAAGAAAGGCCATGAAGGGCGGGGCAAGATAGAGTTCACCTCCAACTTCGGAATGTCCACAGTGCTGAAGAAGATAGATGTCCTGGATCCTTATACTTATGCGAAGTACGTCAACGAACAGGAACTCAATGCGAGAATCTACAACGGGAAGATAAGCGGTGGACTCCCTTACGAAGGAATCTGGAAGTACCGTGAATCGAACGGGCAGATCATTCCCGGTTCGGGCACCTATAATCCCTCTCCGGAAGACTTCCTGAATCCGGGGCTGCGTGAAGATCAGTATGGCAACAAGACGATGGTGCGGGGCACCAACTGGCAGGACGAAATCTACCGTACGGCCTTTTCGCAGGAATACAACCTGAACGTATCGGGAAACGACAACAACGGATGGTGGTCCTTCTCGGGCAACTACATGAACCAGACAGGTGTCATCAGGAGTTCGGGCTATGAGAGATACGTCCTGCACATGAACATCGGCAGACGCGTAAAAGACTGGCTGGAGCTTGGCATGTCCATGAACTATACCAACGCCACGACCGATTTTGCGAAATCGAGCAACGAGGTAGGTGTCATCCGGTCGGCCATCATTTTCCCGGCGACCTATGCTCCGGACGTGAGCGTCTACGAGTCGGACAAGCTGAACTGGCTGGCCTCCAATCCGCTGGTGTACCTCAACAACTCCAGGACCAGCAGAAGACAAGCAACTTCTTCAGCTCTTCTTATCTGGAGGCCAGACTGACCGGTTATCTGAAGTTCCGCCAGAATCTGGGACTGGGCTACTCAAGCAACAGCCGGGGAAGTTACTACGACCGTCATACCGCCGAGGGAAAATACCCGAAGAACGGCAGTGCCGGACAGAGTGACAGCTGGTGGAAGAGCCTCACGTCTGAATCGCTGCTCACCTTTGACAAGTCGTTCGGACAACATTCGCTGAATGCCGTCCTGGGCTTCACCTATGAAATAGCAGACTTCGGATCCAAGTCAATGTCCGCCTACAACTTCCCCACGGATGCGACATGGGATTACAACATGGGGTTCGGACTGAACTACAATGCCCCTGAAAGCGACCGGGGACAGCAGAAACTGATGTCACTCCTGGGACGAGTGAATTACTCTTTTGGCGGCGGCAGGTACATTGCCACGGCTTCGCTGCGCCGTGACGGGTCCAGCAAGTTCTCACAGTCCAACAACAAGATCGGGCATTTCGCTTCAGGTGCCTTTGCATGGAGACTGTCAGAAGAACCGTTTATCAAGCGGCTGAACGTATTCGACAACCTGAAGCTCCGCCTCAGCTACGGACAGACAGGAAACCAGGGCATCGGTGCCTATCAGGCACAGCTCTACATGGTGGCAGCCAACTATCCGTATAACGGAACCATGACGAGCGGCTTCTCGGAAGTACTGTGGCGCGGCGCACTGAACAAGAATCTGAAATGGGAGACGACCGACCAGTACAACATCGGTCTGGACGCATCCGTCCTCTCCGGGCGGGTAAACATCACGGCCGACCTGTACTGGAAGAAGACACGTGACCTGCTGCAGAGTACGGCGATACCGTCAAGCAATGGATTCACGAATATGTGGTCGAACGAGGGTTATGTCACGAACAAGGGCCTGGAACTGAGCGGCAAGTTCTACGCCGTCAGGACAAAGGACTTCAACTGGGACATCGATGCCAACATCGCTTTCAACAAGAACGCTGTAGGAGGCCTGGAGTCCGACCGCTTCTCGGAGCGCATATCTGCTGCCATGACACAGGTCTTCATCCAGCGGAACGGATATCCCATCGGTACGATCTACGGTTTCGTCGAGGACGGATTCTATGACAATGAGGCAGAAGCCAGGATGAACAAGGAGTATGCCGGCATGTCCTCGGCAGACATCAAGCGTCTTGCCATCGGCGAGATCAAATACAAAGACCTGAACCATGACGGTGTCATCAACGACAACGACCGTACGGTCATCGGCAACGTGAACCCGGACTTCACCTTCGGTATCACCAACAGTTTCCGGTGGAAGAACTTCACGATGAGTTTTCTTCCTGCAGGGATCCGTCGGCAACGACCTTCTCAACGCCAATCTCCGTGACGTCCGGCTGGATGACATCGGCAACATCCCCGTCAGCGCATACAACTCCCGCTGGACGGAAGACAATGCCGTCGGTGCAAGATGGCCCAAGAACGTCTCTACACGGAACCGTGACATGAAGATTTCAGACCGTTACGTAGAAGACGCTTCGTATCTGCGGATGAAGAACATCAGCCTCGGTTATAACTTCAAGCCCCGCTGGAAGGGATTTTCGAACATCTATGTCTATGCAAATGCGACCAACCTGTTTACCATTACAGGCTACAGCTGGTCGGATCCGGATGTCAACGCCTTCGGATGGGATGCCTCCCGTCGCGGAGTCGACTACTACTGTTATCCAAGCTCCCGGAGTTTTTCCATCGGCTTCAAGATTGACTATTAACGCATAATTTATTATAAAATGAGCAACAGATATATCAAGCATACGGCATCCACCCTCTTCTGTGGACTGCTTTCACTGGCCTTGGCGGCATGTGCCGAGGCGTTGGATGAAAAGAGTTTTTCTTTCGTCAATGAAGAGACAATCCCCGACTCCGACGAAGGGGCACAGCAGTGGGTGACAGGGGCATACAGTGCCCTGACCTATGAAGTCTACCGCTGGGATGCCTTCCCACACGTCCTGGACTTTGACTGTGATTACATGACGGGGCCGGACTGGGCCTTCGGCAAGTTCGGATCAGGCAATTTCCAGGACGATGACCATGCACAGCAGATGTGGGAGAAGATGTACAACGTCATCCACCGCTGCAACCTGGGAATCGAGCACGTCGAGCCGATGACGGGCGCTTCGGCTGAAGCAAGGGACAACGCCCTGGGAGAGTTGTATCTCCTGAAAGCCTATTCCTATTTCCTCCTCGTGCGTGCTTTCGGGCCGCTCCCCATCCGTGACCACACGATCAATTCAGGCAAGGTGGACATCCAGCAGCCCCGTCAGCCGGTAGACTCCGTGTACAACTATATTGTAGGAATGTTGAAGAAGAGCGAACAGCTGTCCTACAAGAACACAGACCGGAAGTTCATCCTGGGACACGGGTCGGCAGGAGCGGCAGCCTCGCTGCTGGCAAAGGTCTACCTGACAATGGCATCCGGCGCTGTTCCCACAGGAGAGAAAGTCATCGTCCGTGGAGGCAAGGCTTTCCAGATGGTCAATGGAGAAAAGGTCTATACCAGCCCTGTCGCCATAGAACATGAGAAGACACAGCTCGCCGGTTATGAGAAGATTGACAGCAAGAAGTATTTTACGCTTGCCCGCGACAAGGCCAAGGAGGTCATGGACGGGAAGTACGGCGACTATGGCCTGTTAGACTACGACGGCCTCTGGGCGATAGCCAACCGCAACAAGACCGAACACATCTGGAGTCTCCAGACGATTTCAGACAATGCCATCTATGGTGTCTCTTTCGGAAAGGGATATGTCGGCCTGCTGAACACTGACGGTTCCGTTGACGGACTGCACCATGGAATGCGCGATCACTGGTACAAGCTGTTCGAGCCGCAGGACTACAGGATAACGAAGGGGGTCATGCACCGCTGGCAGCGTTACTTCGACGTACAGTATCGGGTAGCCTCCTATTATCCCAACAATGAAGAGTGGAAGAAAAAGGCTCAGGGCTACCAGAATGCAGCCGGACAGTGGGTAGGGCCTGTGGAGCCGTTCAATGACGGACTTTCCTACAACAGCAAGAACGACAACACCTACCTGGCTTATCTGAACAAGTACACCTATGTTACTGACCGTACAAAGGAGCGTACGGACATCTACTACCCTTTCCTGCGCTTTGCCGACGTGCTGCTCATCTACGCCGAAGCTGCCAACGAGGTTAACGGCGGTCCCACGCAGGAGGCTCTGGAGGCCTTGAACAAGGTGCGCATCCGCAGCAACGCAACACCGAAGATGCTCTCCGGGGCGGGGAACATCAACGACAAGGTGAAATTCCGTTCCGCTGTCCTGGAGGAGAGAGCCATGGAATTTGCCGAGGAGGGCGACCGCCGCTGGGATCTGATCAGATGGGGAATCTATCTGCCGGTAATGAACGCCATCGGCGGTACAGACGAGGTGGACATTCTGAAGACCCGTACCGAGAAGCACCTTCTCTTCCCTATCCCCAACTCGGAGGTAGGCGTGAACAAGTACATCAAAGAAAACAACAAGGGATGGTAAGCTCCGTCCTCATGAAAAAAAAGTTATGACACACATGAAGATTATCAATCAGATATCCTATGCGGCACTGACAGTACTGGTGCTGCTGTTGTCCGCCTGCCAGAAGGACATAGTCGATCACCCTGATGGCGACGACTTCTCTTCCGACGGTGCGCCGAAGATTGAGAAGATAACTCCCGCCGACCAGCTCGAAACCTCCATCACACAGGGAGAGATGGGACAGTGGCTTGCCATCCAGGGCGACAACCTGGCACAGGTGAAGGCCATCCTCTTCAATGACGTAAATGTCGACCTGAAGAAGATCTATGCGGTCCGCAGAAGAATAAACGTGGCCATCCCCGCCGAGGCTCCGACGAAGCTGACCAACACGATTACCGTACAGACCGAACAGGGCGAGGTGACCTACCCCTTTACGATTCTTTTCCCCGAGCTCGTGGTGAACGGATTTGAAAACGAGTTTGCCGCAGCCGGCACCGACGCTGTCGTCACAGGCCGGTTCTTCGACCTTTACGGTCTCTCCGGCGAGTCCGCCTCCATAACCATCGACGGCAATCCGCTGAAGGTCGTGGAAAAGAGCGACACCCGGCTCGTCTTCACCATCCCCGAAGGGACTGCCGAAGGAGCAGAAGTCGTACTGAACAGTCCGAAGATGAAAACACCTTACAGGCTGAAGTTCCGCGACCGGGGCGTACCTTTCTTCGCCAGCTATGAGAAGAGCTATCTCTTCGGACAAGGCTTCCTGTGGACCGACCAGGGCTATTTCACCGACGGAACGCAGGGAGGGCGACCCCGTATCTCCTATCGGGGATCTTTCTTCCGCCGCAGGAACACATACGGCGCATGGAACTGGGACACGCTGATAGCCGGTCACTTCGACCTTGCGGATGCGGACGTCGCCGCCCATACGGAGAACTACAATGTGAAGTTTGAAGTATGGACCCCGAAAACCAATCCACTCTCAACTGGCGATTTCATCTTCTGGAGCACGCAAAGCAATGACAAGATGAAGCTTCGCTGGAATCCCGCTTCGGGCGGTTCTTCATTCAACACGAACGGAGAATGGCGTACGATAACCCTCGACGCAAAGACCTGGTTCCAGAGCAACGATGGCAAGAACACGCTGAAAACAGGAAGCAATGACTTGACAATCGTCTACCAGCCGCAGAATGCACTGGATGCTGACTTTGCACTGACCAACTTCCGGTTCGTAAAGAAATAAGGGAGAGCCATCGCAGGGGCTATCGTCCACTGCAAGACTTTCATACCAGAGAAAGGTCTGGAGCCGCTGCCTTCCGGCAGAGACTCCAGACCTTTACCGTCAACAGACGGCCACGCCCCGAGGCGGGAAACAACCGTACCGACCGGGGCGGACTACAGGAAACAATCTGCTGTCTTATAACCGCATTCCAAGTAAGGCCCGATTGGAAGCCAGACAAGGCCTGATTGAAGGCCAGGTAAGGCTTACTTGGGACGCAACTAAGCACCTTTTGCTTTCGCAATCGTATCTGTCTGATTACAAACGGATTGCCTTTACATAACTATGACATTCTGAGCGGCCGGCAGATACGGGTACGGTCGTCATCGATGCAATCCGGTGAATGAGTCAAGTGACCGTTTTTCAATCCACCCGACAGCCTCCACGGGCCAATGGACAGCAGGCGGGAGCAGACTGCGGACTGTCCGGTCCGTTATCCCTCCCTGACGAAATCAAGCGCCTCCCGGACTTCCTCCTCAGATACTGTCTGGTCGATGCGGACATCGCCTATCCCGGCCAGAAGCGTGACATTGATTTCATTGCCACGGTTCTTCTTGTCATGGTGCATCAGTTCTATCAGCTCCGGATAATCATTGCAGGTAAAGGGCAAGGACCCGTAATAAGCACGGATAAAACCGACGGTCTGCCTCAGCCGGTCAGCCGGGAATCCCTTCAATGCGGCCGACAGGTAAAGTTCCGCCATCAGTCCGAAGGCAACGGCATATCCGTGGAGAACAGGCTTGCGCTTCAACGACCAGGCTTCAAAAGCATGGCCGAAAGTATGTCCGAGGTTCAGTGCCTTTCTGATGCCCGTCTCATGCGGGTCTTCCTCCACGATGCGTTCCTTCACCCTGACACTCTTCCCGATCATCGTGGAAAGCTGCGCAAGGTCAGGCTGCGCAAGGTCGAGTCTACCAGCTCTGCCCACATCGCCTCGTCTGCGATCAGCCCATGCTTCAGCATCTCGGCATATCCACTGCGGATATTCTCCTCATCCAGCGTCTTGAGCCATCCGGTATCAAGGAGCACAAAGCTGGCATCGCTGAACACACCGATTTCATTCTTCAGTCCACCGAAGTTGACACCGGTCTTCCCGCCCACGCTGGCATCCACCATGGCGAGGAGCGTCGTCGGAACATTGATGAAGTTGATTCCACGTTTGAAAGTCGAGGCGGCGAATCCTCCGAGGTCGGTCACCATTCCTCCTCCCAGGTTGACCAGCAGCGAATGACGCGTCGCACCGCCCTCCTGCAATGCCTTCCACACTTCTATGAGCGTCTCGACGGTCTTGCAGCTGTCCGTCGCCCCGACCGTAATGAGGCGTGCGCCTTTCAGGCTGAAACAGTCCTTGATACGTTCCCAGCATTTCACGCGCGTCGTCTCATCGACAAGTACAAAAGTCCTGTCGTGTTCACACTCCGATATGGCCGCCGCCAGATCTCTTCTGAACAAATCCGATATGATTACATTCTGTCCCATAAGCATTCTCCCATTTAATATCCAGACAAAATAAGACATTCTCATTACGGAATGACGAAATAGCACGCATATTTCACACACTTTAATACAGTAGGAGCTGCTATTGCGCAGAAAGGGCCGTCGGTGTGCAGGATTGGAGAACGGACAGAGCGATGAGCGGTGATGAGAGGGGAAAGACCGAGGGAATGCGGAACAGGCCGAAAGCGGACAGCCTGCTATTTGCCGTTACTTTTCACTTCGGCTGCCTGCGCCTCCTTGTTCGCTTCCATGGCATTCTTCTTCCGGTGGTACTGCATCACCTTCTTGCCGAAGAGGGCAGCCATGGAATCGGCCGAGAGGAAGCGCATGGATCCGGAGTCGAAGCCGACGGAATCCTGCGGAATACGGTGTCCCTGCTCATCAACCGTATCTTTGTAGATATATAGCCTTCCGTTGAAAATATGCCAGCTGGTATAGACGGTCACCTTCGGATATTCCACCGGGCTCTCGTCCTCCAGCGAATTGGACTTGAGGATATAGCCTACAGGAGATGCCTGGTTGTAGCTCTTCAGCGTAAACCCGTACTCCCGGGGGATGAACAGCGCAGCCTTCATGGAATCGCTCATCTCCGCCATGATTTCATCTTCCGACTTCGTCGGATTCGGCTTCAGCTTCGGTATGACCTGGAACGTCCACGTCCCTTTCATCTGTTCAAGGTCGATGACCATCTCCGCCTCATACGGGTCGATAGGGGTTCGGTACGATCGCCAGTTCGTCCCCGATTTCAGGCGTACCGTACACCTTGCCGTTGCGCTTGGCCGTAACGATGTCGAACTTTACCGGATCTCCCCCCTCGTTCGGCAGAAGGACAATCACCGAATCGGAGCATCCGTCGCACGCCAGACCGTATCGGGTACTGTCGCCTTTCAACTGCGTCTCCACGTCAATAGCGCCTTGGTCGCCTGTCGTAGCCTGATTGTAACAGGCCGTAAGGAGCAACAGGAACAGACTTACAAGGGAAAAAGACAATTTCTTCATGCGTTTACTTTTAGACTGCAAATTTACATAAAAACTGTGATTTACAAATCAGTTGGATAAAGAAAGTGTTTTTTTCCCTTAGAGGAAAGATAGTCAATTATTGCAAAAAAATATTAGCTGTCAGTCGTTTTTTTGGAAAAAAATTATCTAATTTTGCAGGTCGGATTGCAGTCGGCAATCCCTTCATTTAGATAACAACAGAAATCATATATGGGAAAGAAAATTCAGTTCAGTCTCATTTACCGAGACATGTGGCAGAGCTCCGGCAAGTTCCAGCCACACAAGGATCAGTTGGTACGTATTGCGCCTGTCTTCATCGAGATGGGCTGTTTCGCACGTGTAGAAACAAACGGCGGCGCCTTCGAGCAGGTGAACCTCCTCGCCGGCGAGAATCCCAACGAGTCCGTCCGTGCCTACACCAGAATCCTGCACGAGGCCGGCATCAAGACCCATATGCTCGACCGCGGTCTGAATGCCCTCCGTATGTATCCTGTTCCTGACGACGTGCGTGCGATGATGTACCGTGTGAAGCACGCGCAAGGCGTGGACATCACCCGTCTTTTCGACGGTCTGAACGACATCCGCAACATCGCCCCGGCACTGAAGTGGGCGAAGGAAGGCGGCATGACACCGCAGGGTACGCTCTGCATCACCACCTCCCCTATCCACACCATCGAATACTACTGCAAGCTGGCCGACGAGGAGATTGCCGCCGGTGCAGAAGAACTCTGCCTGAAAGACATGGCCGGTATCGGCCAGCCGGTCTTCCTCGGCGAACTGACACGCCGCATCAAGGGAGAAGCACCCGGACATTCTCCTGGAGTACCACGGGCACTCCGGTCCCGGTCTTTCCATGGCCTCCATGCTGGAGGTTGCCAAGAACGGCATCGACATTCTCGATGTTGCCATCGAACCGCTGTCATGGGGCAAGGTCCATCCAGACGTCATCTCCGTACAGAGCATGCTGAAGAATGCCGGCTTCGACGTTCCGGACATCAACATGGACGCCTACATGAAGGCACGCGCCATGACCCAGGAGTTCATCGATGAGTGGCTCGGCTACTTCATCAACCCACAGAACAAGTACATGAGCTCTCTGCTGCTTACCTGCGGTCTGCCGGGCGGCATGATGGGATCGATGATGGCCGACCTCGGCGGCATCCGCACGACAATCAACAATCTCCGCAGGAAGAAGGGCGAACAGGAGCTTTCCGTAGACGATATGCTCATCAAGCTGTTCGACGAGGTGGCATACGTTTGGCCGCGCGTCGGCTACCCTCCATTGGTGACACCCTTTCTCGCAATATACCAAGAACATCGCCCTGATGAACCTCCTTACCCTCGAACAGGGCAAGGGCCGTTTCGTCATGATGGACGATTCCATGTGGGGCATGATTCTCGGCAAGAGCGGACGTGTGCCCGGAGAAATCTGCCAGGAGCTGAAAGATCTTGCCAAGCAGAAAGGCCTCGAGTTCACCGATGCCGACCCGCACACCCTGCTCCCCAACGCACTCGACGACTTCCGCAAGGAAATGGACGAGAACGGATGGGACTATGGTCAGGACGATGAGGAACTCTTCGAGCTGGCCATGCACCCGGAACAGTACCGCAACTACAAGAGCGGACAGGCCAAGAAGAACTTCCTTGCCGACCTGCAGGCCGCCAAGGATGCCAAGGTCGGGGCCAAGGTCAGCCCGGAGGAGGCGGCAGCCTTCAAGCATGCCAAGGCCGACGCCATCGTCGCACCGGTCAAGGGACAGCTCTTCTGGGAGTTCCAGGGCGACGGCGAAGCTGCCCCGGCAGTCGAGCCGTACATCGGAAAGGAATACAAGGAGGGCGATGTCTTCTGTTACATCCAGGCTCCCTGGGGCGAGTTCGTCACAGTCCCTGCCGCCCTCGGCGGCAAGCTGGTTGAAATCAATGCCAAGCAAGGGGCCAAGGTGGGCAAGGGCGATGTCATCGCCTACATCGAGCGCACACACGAAGCATAAAGACTTGTCCTCCATAATGAAAAAGGCCACGCTTCCTCTTTCGTGCCGGTGAGAGCCGTCAGGAAGAGGAGGCGTGGCTTTCTTTTTATCAGGTGTGGCTTTCCTTTAATCGAAGGAGAGCAGGCCAGACAGATGCGGAAGATATAGAAAGAACCGGAAGGTCTACAAGTGCCGATGCGGGGAAAGCAGGGGCGATCACGACAGGCCCTGACGACAACAGACCCCCAGGATGCGCCCGGTCCCGCCCTACCCTGTAACTTGACAGCAAGCAATGGATTACCAGACAATCATCGACAAATTTTACCCGGAGAACAACGCCCTGCGTCACATCCTCCTTGTCCACAGCCGGTCGGTGGCCGACAAAGCCCTTGCCATCGCCGGCCGGCATCCGGAGTTGAAACTCGACAGACGGTTCATCGAAGAGGCCGCCATGCTGCACGACATCGGAATCGTACGCTGCAATGCGCCCGCCATACAATGTTTCGGCAGTGAACCTTATATCTGTCACGGATACATCGGAGCCGGAATGCTGCTGGCAGAAGGCTTCCCCCGCCATGCCCGCGTCTGCGAACGCCACACCGGTGCAGGCATCACACGCGACCAGATACTTGTCCGGCATCTGCCGCTCCCCATGCGTGATTTCCTGCCGGAGACGATGGAAGAGAAACTCATCTGCTATGCCGACAAATTCTTCTCCAAGACCCGTCTCGACCATGAGAAGACCCTCGAGGAGGCAGAAGCAAGCCTTGCGAAGTTCGGAGAAGAAGGAATCCACCGTTTCAGACAGTGGGAAAGGATGTTCCGATAGCCCGGGAGAAAGAAGAAAAAGCTCTTCCGTCAGATGCACAGACAGAAAAACAAAACAGAGGCTTATGATATCCGGAAAATGAAAGTGTGTCACAGACCCATACTGCAGGGACTTTTGACACAGCCCCCATTGTATGTCCGCTGTAACAGAACCCCATGTATATCAGTGGCCCGGAAGACATTTCCCCATGTAAGTAAGTCTTCAGAGTCTTACCATATAGTATATCGGCAGGAACAAACCGGCCTCCCCAGCAGATGTGCTGAGGCCCGTCACAGATTGTGTTGTCAGCGGACACCGGCCGTGTTGACGGCCCGAACCTGGCAATGTGTCAGAGGTCCATCCCGAACACACGCCTTACATTCTCGTTCGTCTGACGTGCAATCGCAGCCTCGTCAACAGCATAGCAGGCGGCAAGGGTGCGCACGACCTCTACGATGAAAGCACTCTCGTTGCGCTGTCCACGGTGTGGGACAGGAGCCATATAAGGACTGTCGGTCTCGAGAACGATACGGTCCAAGGGGACTGCCGCTGGAAGATCCTCACGAAGATGACTGCTCTTGAACGTTGACACGCCCCCGATGCCAAGGACGAAACGGTCGAAACGGAGGAACGCCTCAGCTTCTTTCCGGTTGCCTGTAAAACAGTGAAAGACACCGCCAGGCAACTCCCTCTCATAAGCACGCATGACACGCAGCAATTCATTCTGCGCCTTCCGGCAGTGAATCATCAGCGGAAGCCGTGTCTCCACACTCCACTTCACGGCCTCCTCGAAGGCGGCAAGCTGCTGCCGTTCGTATTCGCGCGACCAATAGAAGTCCAGCCCCACCTCACCGATGGCAACGACCGTCTCGCCCGGCAGCACCGTTCCCTCCGCCTTCTGACGGAGCGAAAGGAGGATGCGCCGGTGCATGGCAGCCAGCACTTCACGCCAGTCGTCACGCACCTCCTCGGGCTGTAGGCCGATCATGGGCCAGCACGTGTCAGGGAACTGACGGCAGACAGCCAGGACGGAGTCAACCGACTTCAAGTCGACGGCAGGCAGGAAGATCTTTCCTACCCCCGCCTCATGGGCACGGCGGATCACCTCCGGGAGATCGGCCTTGAAATCTTCCGTGTCTAAATGAGCGTGGGTATCGATAATCATTTCGTGTGGGTAATATGGGGTTTCTCACCGCTGTCTGTGCAGCAGCTTCTGTGCGTAAGCCGTCAGTTCTGTCTTGCGTGCTCCGGGTAGATTTACTGCGGAAAGATACTTGTTCGCTTCATCAAAATAACGGTTGATACAGTCGATTGCCATCTTGTCTACACCTATCTTACTATACAAGGCAGTTACGGCAGCGACCTTCTCGTCCCGGTCGAACGATCTGCAGACGATCCACTTCTCCAGCTCCTTCCGCTGCCGTGCATTCGCCTTGTTGAGCGCATTGATCAGCATATACGTCTTCTTGTTCGACGTGATGTCCCCCGATCTTCTTGCCGAAGACCTTGGGGTCGCCATAAACATCCAGGTAATCGTCCTGCAGCTGGAACGCCAGTCCGATTCGCTCGCCGAACTTATAGAGATTCTCCACATCCCCGGCAGGAGCATCGGCCAGCAGGGCACCGAGCTTCACCGCACAGGCCAGCAGGACACTGGTCTTGAGCCGGATCATCTCGATGTACTCCGCTTCCGTCACATCATTGCGGTTCTCGAACTCCATGTCGTACTGCTGTCCCTCCCCTATTTCGAGTGCCGTCACGGTGAAGAGCCGCAGCACATCCCGCAGGTGCCTGTCGTCACACTGCTGCATCCGTTCGAATGCCAGGACGAGCATCGAGTCGCCCGAGAGAATGGCCGTATTGGCATCCCAGCGCACGTGTACCGTCTGCTGTCCGCGGCGCAGCGGGGCGTCGTCCATGAGGTCGTCGTGCAGGAGCGTGTAGTTGTGATAGGTCTCAAGGGCGCACGCCGGAGAGAGAATCGTTTCCGGGTCGTCCCTGAAGAGATTGTAGGACAGGAGCATCAGCGTAGGACGTATGCGCTTTCCTCCCAGCGAGAGTACATATCTGATCGGTTCGTACAGGCTCTGCGGCCTGCGTCCGTAAGAGAGATTGCCTATATACTCGTTTACTTTGTCGAGAATTTCATCAGCAGTGTACATGATAGAGCGTTTGGTTAAACAGTTATTTTCTTTCTTCACCGGCGACGGATCCGCCTTTGCATATCAGGGGACGTCATGAGAGCTGGAAGACGATGGGAATTTCCACGAGAGAACGGCACGGGCGGTTCTTTTCTATTCCCGGCTTCCATCTGCCCATCGTTCTGAGAACCCGCAGTGCCTCGGCATTGAGCACAGGAATCTTCCCGCTCTTCACCCGGACATCGTCCACCGTTCCGTCCACATTGATGATGAAGGTGATGTTCACCGTCCCCTGCACCTGCTTCTGCTTTGCATCGGCGGGATACTGCAGCGTCTTCGTAAGCCACTTCATGAACTCCACCCATCCGCCGGGCGGCGTCGGTGTCTGGGAGAGAATGCGCTTGCTGACTTTGTCGTCATAGCGTTCCGCCTCCTCTTCCGAAGGGTCATCGGTCATCTTCTCCATCTCCTTCTTTGCCTCTTCCTTTCACCTTGGGCGGCTCGGGGGTGGTGGTCACCATCGGCATCACGACAGCCTCGTCGCTCACCTGCGGAGCCCCGTTTTCCTGTCGTTGGCGTTCATGCTGCCCACGTCGTGCGGTGTCACCTTGTTGGGGATGTCGCGCCGCTTGAGGTTGAGCATATCCTCTATGGTCGGTTTCTTCTCATCCTGTTTCTTCGCCAGGTCCTGCTGGTCGATGGCCGGCAGCATATCCATGTCGTGGAGCGTCACATTCTTCAAGGTTCTGGAGTCGGCCGCATCATCATCCGTACCTGCCGCATTGTATTCCATCGCCACAAAAAGACAGAGAGGGCGATGATGATTCCCAGAAGGAAACCAACCCACCGCTTATTCTCCAGGTCTGCCCTGTCCGACTTCTTTATTTCCAAGACAAAATATACTAAATGTGCGCTTACGCCGTTATACAAACCATGGCAGGCATCGCAGGAAAATCCTCTGCGCCGCGCCGGAAGTTCAAAAGACAAAAGTAATAAGATATTCGGAAAAAGCAGTAACTTTGCCGAGAAATTAAGTCAGATCAGATGAAAAAAATCGTTTTTCGCCTTCCTGTCATCGCTTTTTTTGCAACTGTCGTGCGGGCACAGGAGAGCCAGACAGAATACAACTTCCTGCGGCTGCCGCTGAGCGCACACGCTGCTGCACTGGGCGGAGAGAACATCACCGTCATCGAGGACGACCCTTCGCTGATGTTCTCCAACCCGGCCCTGGCAGCATCGGTGAGCGACAGGACCGTGGGAATCAGCTACATGAACTATATGCACGGAGCCAACTACATGGGGGCTTCCTATACCAAGGCCCTGGGCGAGAAAGCCACCGTCGCCGGCGGCGTACAGTACATGAACTACGGACGGATGAAGGAGACCGACGAAAACAACGTGCAGACAGGCATCTTCAACGCCAGCGACATTGCCGTCGAGGGCATCTTTCGCCTACGAACTGGCACGGAACATCGTGGGCGGCATCACGGCGAAGTTCATCACGTCCTACATCGGACATTACAATTCGATGGCGGTAGGCGTAGACCTCGGCCTGAACTGGTATGAGCCGGAGGAACAGTGGTCGGTGTCGCTGGTCGCCAAGAACCTCGGCGGCCAGATCAAGGCCTATGAGGAGGATTACGGCAAGATGCCGACGGATGTGCAGGTGGGTGTGAGCAAGACCTTCGCCGCTCTGCCCGTCAGGCTGTCGGCGACGCTCGTCGACCTTACCCATTACAACTACCGGATGGCCGACCATCTCGACCTCGGCATCGACCTCCTGCTTTCCGAGAGTATATGGATCGGCGCAGGCTACAACTTCCGCCGGGCTGACGAGATGACCGTCGGCAAGGCGGAGGATGCCTCTGCGCACGGAGCAGGCTTCAGCATCGGCGGCGGCATCAACCTTGAACGGTTCAAGCTGAACCTTGCCTATGGAAAATACCATGCCGCCAGCAGTTCGGTACTGGTCAACCTGGGCTATTCGTTCTGACAACACCCATGGACGCCTCCATTTCTGATGCGCTATAAACAAGAGACAGCACAGAATCCATACCCATCCTGCTGCTACAATCTGCAGCTTCTCAAGTCACTTGTAATCAATCATGTACAAGCCATACAAAAAGGTGCTTAGTCGGGGTGCTGTCAGGCGTTAACCGGCACGCAAGTAAGCACTACTTGGAGTGCTGTCAGGCGTTACTTGGAAAGCAGGCAACGGGTGGTTACAGTACAGTCATCCGTCCTCCCCCCCCCTTCAACAAGCAACGGGACGGCAGGAGGCAGTCATATCTACGAGAATACATCAATACCGTTTCTGTTCCGTATCGTTTATCCGCTAAGATAAAACTCTTCACAAAGGACAATCCGGCAGACAGACAAATCTCTCCACGAGAACAGATCCGGCTTCTCCCTTACTGCCGGATCAGGTTGCGACCGGCATCGATACGGAGGAAGATGAAGAGGAGCAGCGTGAATCCCCACAGGGAGGAGCCGCCGTAGCTGAAGAAAGGCAGCGGAATGCCGATGACAGGGGTCAGGCCGAGCACCATGCCGACATTGATGAAAAGATGGAACAGGAATATCCCCGCGACACAATAACCATAGACCCGCCCGAACTTGAAAGGCTGCCGCTCGGCAAGATACATCAGCCGCAGAATAAGGCAGAGAAACAGCACAAGGACAGAGGCCGACCCGAGGAAGCCCTCCTCCTCGCCTACGGTGCAGAAGATGAAGTCGGTGTCCTGTTCCGGCACGAACTTGAGCTTTGTCTGCGTCCCGTTCAGGAATCCCTTGCCCTGCAGCCCGCCCGAACCGATGGCGATCTCGCTCTGGTGGACATTGTAACCTGCCCCGGCAAGGTCTTCGTCGAGTCCCAGAAGCACGTTGATGCGCACACGCTGGTGGGGCTGCATGACATCATTCAGCACGTAGTCCGCCGAATAGAAGAAAGCTACCGACCCCAGTGCGAACAGTGCGATATAGAAGTAGTTGGCGAAGCGTGTGTTCATCGCGTTATAGACCAGATAGCCGATGACACCCGCCGACAGCAACAGCTGCACCCAGACGACATCGAACGGAATGACGAACTCTGAGAAGAGCAGTGCCAGCGCGGTAAAGCCGAGGACGTAGGCAAGCAGCAGACGCGTCTTCGCCTTGTCGCCCACATATACCCATACCATGGCCGTGGAGAATATCTGGACGAGCAGCAGGACGACGAACTTGCCCGCAGACGTAGGCGTATCCCACAGCAGCACCTCCTCGTACTTGATGCCGACAACGAAGTAGATGATCATTGCCAGTCCTGTGAAAAGGAACGATCCCGGCATTCCCTCCCGATAGAGCATCAGGAAGAATGACAGGTAGACAAGGGCGGAACCCGTCTCGCGCTGCCCGATGATGCAGAGCATCGGCAGGAAGATGATGCCGCAGGCACCGGCAAAGTGTTTCCAGTTCTTCATGGTGAAGCCATAGGCCGACATGAACTTGGCGATGGCCAGGGCTGTGGCGAACTTGGCGAACTCGGCAGGCTGCAGGCGGAGCGGTCCCATGACAATCCACGACCGTGACCCCTTGATGCTGTGGGGGTTGAAGATGGTAGCGAAGGAGCAGCACCAAAAGCCCGTAGATGACGTAGGCAAAGGTGTCGTAGAAGCGGTCGTCCATCATCAGGAGCACGAAGCCCAGACAGATAGACGTACCGATCCACACAATCTGCATGCCCGAACGGCTGGCCAGCGAGAAAATCTCGGTGTCGCCATACGTATAACTGGCACCGCAGACGCTCACCCATCCGAAGACGAGCAGTGCGATGTAGATGCCTATCGTCCACCAGTCCAGCGAACGGAGTACGCCGGGCTGTCTGTCTGCTGCATAATTACTTGGCACGGTTTACGCTCTCCTTGCTTTTCGACCTGCTTCCAGACGGTTTCTCCCTGTCCTTCGACTTGTCCTTTTCTTTATTCCTGTGCTCCCTGCGGGAGTCTTTTGCTGTTCTTTTCCTTCTCCTTTTTCTTTCCTGTCGTCTTCCCTGTCCTTTTCTTTCTTATCCTGACGGATCAGTTCCTCTGGCTCGACACGGATGGCAGGGGTCGTTCTGCGGCTGTTTCTTCTTTTCATCCTCCTCCGCCTCTTTCTTCCTCTTCGCTTCCTTTGCTCTGTCGGCTTCCTCCCGGTCCTGCCTTTCCTTGACCGTCTTCAGTGAGTCGCAGATGATGTTCACACGCTTGATGGAATCGAGACGGAGGGAATCGGCATGCGACAGCGGACGCTTGAACGGATAGGAGATATGCCGTTTCTGGATGGCGGCGGCCCTGACGGCATCGCCTTCAGTCAGCTTTCCGTTGATGTACTGTTCGATCATCAGCGACCCGATCGGCACTCCGAACTCGGCCCCGAAACCGCCGTTCTCGACATAGACGGCAATGGCAATCTTCGGTGTGTCTACAGGGAGCGAAAGCCCATGAACACGGAGTGGTCCTTGCCACGGTTCTGTGCCGTTCCCGTCTTTCCCGCCAGCGAATAGCCCGGATGGACGGCATGGGCACAGGTTCCGCCACGCACGGAAGACATCATTCCCGCTATCACCTCCTGGTAAGCCCTGACGCTGCCTTTGGTGCGATGGTGTATCTTATACTTCCTGTCCAGCGCCTTCCCTGTATACGGCGTACAACGTGCGGTGTGACATAATAGCCCCGGTTGGCTATCGTTGCGCCGAGGTTGGCTATCTGCAGAGGCGTGAGGTTCACCTCCCCCTGTCCGATGGAGATGGAGATGACCGACAGCGGATTCCATCTCTTGAAGGCATGGTCGTAGAACTTCGCATTCGGTATCATCCCCCGCTTCTCACCGGGAAGGTCGATGCCCAGCTTGTATCCGAAAGCCCATGGACACCATATAGTCGCGCCATACATCCATGGCATCGTCGAGCGTCTTGTACTTGCGGCGGTTGGAGAGCATGTGGTAAAGTCCCCAGCAGAAATAGCCGTTGCAGGACGTGCTGATGGCCGGGACCAGCGAGAGCGGGGACGGATGACTGTGGCAGCCTACGTGCAGTCCCTTGAAATAGAAGCCGTGATGGCAGGGATAGCGTGTCGAGTCGGTGATGATTCCCTCCGTATAATACGTGACGGCCTGACCGGTCTTGAACGTCGAGCCGGGCGGGTACTGTCCCATGATGGCACGGTTGAGCAGAGGTTTCGCCGGGTCGAGCGTAAGGTCGTGCTGGTACTTTCCGCGCATCTTGCCGATCATCGCACGGGGATCGAAGGTAGGCGAAGACACCATCGCCAGCACCTGTCCGGTCTTCGGCTCGATGGCCACGACGGCGCCGAGCTTGCCCTCCATCAGTCGTTCGCCGAGTGCCTGCAGGTCGGCATCAAGGCCGAGCTGCAGGTCACGGCCGGGGCGCGGACGCTGGTCGTACTTGCCGTTCTGGTAACGTCCCTGTATCTGTCCGTGGGCATCACGGAGCAGTATCTGCACGCCCTTGCGTCCCCGCAGATCCTTTTCGTATTCACGCTCAACGCCCATCTTCCCGATGTAGTCGCCCGGCTGGTAGTAGTCGTCTTCCTCGATGTCGCTCTGGCTCACCTCCGCCACGTCGCCGAGGACGTGTGCGGCGATAGGCCGCTGGTACTGGCGGACGCTGCGTTTCTGTATATAGAAGCCGGGGAAGCGGTAGAGCTTTTCCTGAAAGGCACTGAATTCCTTGTCGCTCAGCTGGCTCAGGAAGAGCTGCTGGGTAAAGCGGGAATAGCCGGGGTTCCTGTTCCGGTCCTTGAGGCTGAGCATCCGGTTGATGAAGTCGGCTTTGGTAATATTCAAAGCCCTGCAGAACTCGAGCGTGTCAAGATGTCCCGCCATCTCGTTGGTGACGACCATGATGTCGTAGGCCGGCTGGTTATAGACCAGCAGCCTGCCTTTCCTGTCCGTAATCGACCCCCGGGACGGGAACTCAATCTTCTTCAAGAAGGCGTTCGAGTCGGCGCTCTTCCGATAGTCGTCACTGGCTATCTGAAGCGCAAAAAGGCGTATGACATAAATCACCACGATGCCTATGGCAACCGCACTGAGCACGAGACGGCGATTCTCGAGGTCGTAATCCTTCATATCCTACCGCCTCCTTACGTTCTCGACCACAAGAATGAGAATGAGCGTAAGCAGCGAACTGCCGCCGATACACTGCAGCCATTCCAGCACATTGAAGAAGCTGAACATCTCCAATGAGAAGAAAACAACATTATATATCAGAATGAGAATGGCGGCATACCATGCGTACTGGGGTATGCCGAGCGTGTCCATTCCGGGCTGGAAATCGCTGCTGCTTTCGCGCGGAATGAAAGGCTTCAGCACAAAAGGCTGCAGGGCGGCGACAAGGGTCAGCGACCCTGCGGCGACACCCGGCGTATTGGAGAAGGTATCGATGATGACACCCATCAGGAAACCCCACAACAGGGAAGCCCACCGGGGATGGTTGCGGGGGAACTGAAGAATGAAATAGACATAGAGCAGCGGCGTGGCAACAGCGAACAGATGGATGTGATTGAGTACAAACACCTGTGCCACCGTCAGCACGGCAAACCAAAGCAAACGTCTAAGAAAATCTACATTCATTCTGTCTATTCGTAAATCAAAGGGAATCAACGGCCTGTACAGAGGCGGAAGAGGGCGGACGACGCCGGGAAGGCATCTCGCAAGACATACGGCAGGGGGACACGCCGGCCGGCGCCTACCGTCCCCGGCCGGCACTCTGCTCCTCAAGCGGCCTGATGGAGTCCTGCGCGGCCTTGATGACCTGCCGCTGCTCCTGACAGAGGCATCGTCGATGACACAGACGTCACGGAGGTTGCCGAAATCGGTGGAAAGCTGTATCTGAAGCCGGTAGGAAAGTCCGTCTTCCGAGTTGTAGACGTGCCTGATCCGGCCGACCAGCACACCTGCCGGGAATACGGAAGAGTAACCGCTCGTCACGACACGGTCGCCCAGCTTGAACCTGGCATGGCGGGGACATCGTCCAGATAAGCCACATCGCTCGCCCCTCCGTTCCAGTGGAGGTAGCCGAAGTAGTCGCGCCCCTGGATGGAACAGCTGATGTTCGACTTCGAGTTCAGCACCGGGATGATGACAGCGTAATGGATGCCTGCCATATAGACGATGCCGACAACACCGTTGCCGCACGCCACGCCCATGTCCTTGCGTACACCGTCCCATGTCCCCTTGTCGATCGTGATGAAGTTGTCGGGGCGGTCGAGCGAGCTGGCCACGACCTTCGCCTGTATCAGGCGGAACCTCGACAGGAAGCGGTACTGGCCGCGGTGCAGATAGGCGGAGTCCTTCGTCGTGTCGTAAAGCCGGGCGGACAGTTCCTTCACCTGCTGCTCCAGCTCAATGTTGCGCCGGGTCAGTTTTTCGTTCACCTCGCCCATCGTCAGATAGGAGGTCACCCTGGAAGTTGCGTCATACGCCAGCCCGGCGACATAGTTCGCTGATGTGAACCACACACTGCCCTGATAGTCATTGAATCGGAACAGGAGAACCATACTCAAGACTTCCAGGGCAACGAACAAGAACCAATGCTTGTACTTAGCAAGGAACTCTGTCAGATTGTGCATGAACGTCAGTCTGTTATCTCATCAAGAACGAGAAACGGTCTACGTTCTTCAATGCAATGCCTGCGCCCTTGGCCACGCTGTGCAGCGGGTCCTCGGCGATGTGGAACGGGATGTTGATCTTGTCGGTCAGCCGCTTGTCGATGCCGCGGAGCAGGGCACCGCCGCCGCTGAGATAGATACCGTTCTTCACGATGTCCGCATAAAGCTCGGGCGGTGTATTTTCGAGTGCCGAGAGCACGGCATTCTCTATCTTGGCAACGGTCTTGTCAAGGCAGTGGGCAATCTCCTGATAACATACAGGGACCTCCATCGGCAGGGCCGTGATGCGGTTAGGGCCGTGGACGATGTAGTCGTCCGGCGCTTCCTCGCCCAGGTCGGTCAGGGCCGAACCTACGTGGAGCTTGATGCGTTCCGCCATCCGTTCGCTGACCTTCACGTTGTGCTGGCGGCTCATGTATTCCTGTATATCCGCCGTGAGGTCGTCGCCGGCCACGCGGATGGAGTTGTTGCAGACGATACCGCCCAGGGAAATCACGGCAATCTCGGTGCTGCCGCCGCCGATGTCAACGATCATGTTGCCTTCCGGCGCCTCCACGTCGAGCCCCATGCCGAGGGCTGCCGCCATCGGTTCGAAGATGAGATAGACGTCGCGTCCGTCCGCATGCTCGGCTGAATCGCGGACGGCCCGCAGCTCCACTTCGGTAGAACCTGACGGTACGCCGATCACCATGCGCAGCGAAGGCGAGAAGAAACGGTTGCCGCTGTGGACCATCTTGATCAGTCCGCGCATCATCTGCTCGCAGGCGGTGAAGTCGGCGATAACGCCGTCGCGCAGCGGACGGATGGTACGGATATTGGGATGTTCCTTCTCGTACATCATCTTGGCATCGCCTCCCACGGCAATCATCTTGTCCGTGCGGCGGTCCAAAGCTACCACAGACGGCTCGTCAACGACGATCTTGTCATCACTGATGATAATCGTGTTCGCCGTTCCCAGGTCCATAGCAATCTCCTGGATAAATGAAAAATAATCCCATTAATCAATGTATAATTTGTAAGTGTATGTTTCGTTCTCAAACCGGCCTATCCTGCTGCGAACCAGTTGTGGATGGCGGTATCGTAATGGCTGCTGATACCGAAGGCGCGCTCGGCGAACATCCTGCGGTCTTCCAGGTCGGTCTGCGCCCCTTTCGTGTTGAGTATCTGGAGCAGCACGGGATACTCGGCCTTGCTCGGGATGATGACGACATCCTTGAAGTTCTTGCCGCCGGCACGAATCAGCGAGATGCCGCCGATGTCGATCTTCTCGATGATTTCCTCGGCACCGGCCCCGCCGGCCACCGTCTGCTCGAACGGATAAAGATCTACAATGACGAGGTCGATTGCAGGGATGTCATACTTCTGCATCTGCGCCTGGTCGCCTTCGTTGTCACGGCGGGCGAGGATGCCTCCGAAAATCTTCGGATGGAGTGTCTTCACACGGCCGCCGAGAATGGAGGGGTAAGAGGTCACGTCTTCCACCTTCCGGCATTCATAGCCCAACGACTCGATGAACTCCTGCGTACCGCCCGTACTGAGGAACTTCACGCCTTCCTCATCCAGCTTCTTGAGCAGGTCCTCCAGTCCGTCCTTGTGGAAGACGGAAATCAGAGCGGTCTTGATCTGTTTTGTACCAGCCATCGTAAAACAGTTTATGGATTTGATTTGCAAAGTTACTAATTATAAGCGACTATACAACATTTTAATTCAAAAAAAACCAAAAGTGCAGCAACAATTTGCTGAAAATCAAAAGTGTTGCCGGTCTGCACGCTTCCGTTCCAGACCAGAGGACCTGACAAGAAACTACGGACAGACCTGCCGTCGGACACAGCGGCCGACCGCACCAGACAGTCGAGAACGATGTTCCCAACGCCTGGGAATACCGTTCCCGACGGCTGGGACACCTGTTCCCAACGACTGGGAACACTGTTCCCGGCGGCCGGATGCTCATTTCCGAATGCCCATAAGCAAGACAGCCTGCCGACGGACCGGAACAGAGCAGGCACTGCCGGGCCGGTTACTGTTTGATGCCGATGGCATCCAGAATGCCTTTGTATCTCGCTCCCGATGCCCAGGACTTGATCTGCCACACCGTCTTTCACGCCCCGCACCATGTAGCGGGACACAGTCGCCTTCGAGCTTTCCGATGCGCTGGCGTTCGGCTACCGTATAGTCGTGACGTGCTATCTCACGGCGTATCCTCCCGAACTTCTTCACGGCCTTCTTCCACTTTCTGGCCGTGTAATACTGGCTGTTGTCGCGCAGTTCGTAGGAGAAGTTCTGCAGATCGTTGACGGCAGACTCGCGTGTGGCACACGAACCAGCCGATAGGGCGGCCACGACAAGGGCAAGCCCCGCAAGCATATTCTTCATCTTCATTCTCATCTTCATCTTCGTTCCAATCTATTTACTTCTGATTCTACTTCCGTCAGCCCTGTCCCGGCACTGCGCCGGTCTGCTGCATGAAGGGGACGGCAGAGGGAGAGGCAGCCCCCACAGGGCGATGAACAAGGCAAAAATAGGAAATAATAATGAGCCGGACAACAAAACCCCGGTCTTCTTTTCATTCTTTTTCTACTTTTTAACTACCTTTGCACCATGATTTTTTCAGCAGTTCTTCTTCAATGGTTCAAGGAAAACGGACGCCCGCTGCCCTGGCGGCAGACGGACGACGCCTACGCAATATGGCTCAGCGAGGTCATCCTGCAGCAGACGCGCATCGCGCAGGGAACGGCCTACTGGGAACGGTTCATGGCGCAGTGGCCCTCCGTCGACGACCTGGCCGCCGCAACGGAAGACGAGGTGCTGAAGGCATGGCAGGGACTGGGCTATTACTCCCGGGCGAGGAACCTCCATGCCGCCGCACGGCAGGTGGTCGGGATGGGGGGCTTTCCCCGCACCTTCCAGGGAACTGAAGACCCTGAAGGGCGTAGGCGACTATACGGCCGCCGCCATCGCCTCCTTCGCCTTCGGCGAACCTGTCGCGGTGGTGGACGGCAATGTTTACCGTGTCCTCTCCCGTTACTTCGGCATCGATACGCCCGATAGACGCTACACAGGGGAAGAAGGAGTTCCAGGCCATGGCGCAGTCGCTCATTCCACACGGCGAACCGGCCGACTACAACCAGGCCATCATGGACTTCGGAGCCATACAGTGTACACCGGCATCCCCGAGGTGTGCTGCCTGCCCGCTGTGCGAGACGTGCATTGCTTTCCGTGAGCACCGTACCGAGGGGCTGCCCGTGAAAAGCAAAAAGGTGAAACAGCGGGAACGCCGTTTCACCTATTTATATATAGAACATCAGGGGACATATCGCCATTCACCAGCGGGGGCCGGAGACATCTGGCAGGGACTGTGGGAACTGCCGCAGGACACGCACCTCACGTCGCCCGATGCCGCCGGATGGGAGGCGGAGGCAAGGCTGCTGCACAAAGAGGTGAAGCACGTGCTGACCCATCAGGTCATCCTTGCCGACCTCTATCTGTGGGAGCCGCACAAACGCCCCACGCTGCCGGAAGACTTCATCTGGGTGACACGGGACGAACTGCAGTCCCATGCCCTGCCCCGGCTGATAGAAATCCTGCTTGCAGACATACCGGCCGACTGACTCCGAAGACGGCAGCGTGCCGTCATGCAGCAGCCGTCTCCGGGAAGCTACCTCCCTGCAAGAGCCGTCGTCCGGGAAATGTATCAAAGAGGCTGATGACGTGCTCAGGCCGGAAGAGAACCGGTTTTGACTTTCGCCACCGAGGGAGGCGACGACGCTATTTCTTCCCGAAGTCGCCTTCGATGCGCAGCCGGTGGGCGACAAGGAACGGAAAGACGCAGACCGCCATCACGATGACGAAGAACCATCGGTAACCCACCGCCTCGGCCAATGCGCCGGCAAACAGCCCGGGAATCATCATCGAAAGAGCCATGAAGCCCGTACAGAGAGCATAATGGCTCGTCTTGTGTTCCCCCGGCTGAAATAGATCATGAAAAGCATATAGGCACTGAAGCCGAAACCATAACCGAAGTTCTCGATGAACACTGCCGCTCCGACGGCGAAGACACTCGACGGAAGCCGGTAGGCCAGATGAGACATAGGCGATGTTGGGCAGCGTGATGGCAGCCGTCATCGGCCACAGCCAGCGGCGCAGACCGTCGCGGCTGACCATCATTCCGCCGATGATGCCGCCTGACAGCAGGCCCGCAACCCCTACGATACCGTTCACCGTACCGAACGCTATCTCCGTAAGAGCCAGCCCGCCCTTCGCCTGCGGAGTCTGGAGGAAGAGCTGGGAAATCGGCATGATAAGTGCTTCGGGCAGCCGGAAAAGAAGCAGAAAACAGATGGTCGTCAGCGCCTGTTCCTTCTGGAAGAAGGATACGAAGGTATGGCCGAAATCGTGCAGAAGCCGGCGGGCGAGACAACCGTTCCCGGTCTGCATCCTCCTGCGGACGGGGGAGGATGAAGCGGTGATAGAGTGCCAGACCGATGAAAAGTGCCGTCAGACCGTAGAACACCAGCGACCACGTCCACTGCACGTCAAACTCCTGATGCAGGAAACCGGCAAGCGCAATCAGGCCGCCCTTGCCCACAACCATCGAGATGCGGTAGAATGTAGAACGTATGCCTACGAAGAAGGCCTGGTCGTGCGGATTGAGCCCCATCATATAAAAGCCGTCGGCCGCCACGTCGTGCGTCGCGCTGCTGAAAGCCAGCAGCCAGAAGAAGCAGATGGTCCCCTGAAGCCACAGCGACGTGTTGACCGTGAAGGCCACACCGGCGAAAGCCGCGCCGACAAGCAGCTGCATGACGACAATCCACCAGCGTTTCGTCTTCACGAGGTCGAGGAACGGACTCCACAGCGGTTTGATAACCCACGGCAGATAGAGCCACGAGGCGTAGAAGGTAATCTCGCTGTCGGAGAGTCCCAGCTGCATATACACCTGGATGGACAACACGGTTACGGCGATATAGGGCAGCCCCTCGGCGAAATAAAGCGAGGGAATCCATGCCCATGGGCTTGTCTTTCTTCCTGTCTTCAATGTTTGTTGCGTATTTGATCGTACTCCAGACCGCCGGACGGATGACGGACACCGTTCAGGCAGTCTGTCTTCCTGCCGGAAAGGGCCTCAGCCCTGATTCGTGAATATCCTCCGACGATTTTTTTCAAGCAACGGCAAAGATACGCAAAATTAATGAGACAGGACAGAGATAGGTGTTATATTTGAGGTTTGAGGTTTGAGGTTTGAGGTTTGAGGTTTGAGATTTGAGATTTGAGGATTTGAGATTTGAAGTTTGAGATTTGAGATTGATGAGATTTGAAGTTTGAGGATTTGAGACTTAAGATTTGATATGCCTTTCATCTGCCCCTCGGGCAGAAACCAGTGTCTACTCCCTCTCCATCCGGAGAGGGGCCGAGGGTGAGGCTTTTTCACCTCACCTGCACCCTCACTCCGACGCTGAGATTAAATCCCGTGGGCTTGTCCTTGTATATATTCTCGACGGAACTTCCATTGTTGAAATGCCGGCTCACGCCCGGCTCGACATAGACACTGACCTCCCTGCCGAACCTGTATTCCGCACCGATGGCGGCATTGACAGAGAAGACCGGGCGTCCTTCCTTCACGGCCGTGTGCTCCTGACCGGCAGGCAAAGCCTCCGCCGTCTGCCTCGTCTCTCCTTTCACAAGTTTCTCTATCTCACCGCCCGCCGTCGCATAGACATTGACTTTCCCTATCCTGACAAGGCTGTAGCTTGCACTCACCGGAAGGCCGACATAGTGCAGCCGCTGTTCCACCCTGCGTTCCCGTCCTCCCCTGATGTAGGTGAATTCCGAACTGTGACGGCTGTAGTCAAGTCCGGTCTGCAGGCTCCACCGGTCGTTGAGGGCATATCTTACCGAAAGGCCGAACTTGACCGGCTGCCGGTGCTTCGTATGCGTCCGTGTCTCGTCCGCCCTTATCGTCTGGTTCCGCACGTTCACTCCGGAGAACTCCGGTCCGTAGTCTCCATAAGGGTCGGCTGTCGCAAGAAGCATCTCTCCCCCGCCGGATGCTGTTCCGGCAGTACTGCTGAAGGAAGGCCCTACACTGAAACGCGGCGGACGGACTTTGCCCACAGCACGGATCTCTCCCCCGCCGTAGCTGCCGTTCCCGGAATAACGACTTCCCCCTGCCGACGGCCGTGTTCCGGGATTCCGTTCTTCCGGGAGAGGGCTGTCCACATGCGGCGGTTTTTCCTTTTCCTGATGAAAGACAGGCCGACGATCGTCCGTGCAGGGTGTGGCTCCCGGCTTCTCTTGCACTGCATGAAGGTTACCCACACCACAGACCGCCGTCCCTTCCGTCCTTCCGTGCGACAGACAGGCAAGCAGCCTGTGCCGTCCTCCGCTGTCCTGCACGCCACCGTCCACGGCAGCAGGCATCCTTGCGGTGCGGAGGGCGGCAATCCTGTCAGCATCCGGATGTGCCATGGGGCGCACCTGTATGTCTGTCGTCCTGCCGCCTTCCATTCTTGCAGTCTGCGGCGGCAAGGGGGACTGTCCGCCGAACCTGCTGCCTATATACAGGACCATTGCAACAACGGCGGCGGCAGAGGCTGTGCGGAGAATCCACATCGGAACCGTCGTCGCCTTCTGCCGTACAGGCCGTGCCGGAACAGCTCCCCGGCGTTCCATCTCTTTCCGGATGTCGTCGAGAAGTCCTCTGGGTGCTTCCTCGCCGCATTCTCTGTGCAGGCGCGTCCGCAGTTTGTCAAGCCACTCTTCCTTCATACTTCATGTCCTTGTCTGTTCAGGTCCTTCAGCATCCCTGCAAGCAGATTCCTCGCTTTGTAGAACTGCGATGCAGATGTATCGGGTCTGATATTAAGCATTTCTGCTATTTCCTTATGACTCTTCCCTTCTATCGCGAACAGGGTTGAAAGACAGCCCTGTAGCCCGGCGGCAGCCTGCGGATGGCGTCGGTGATCTGCGTGATGGACAGGCCGTCGGTCTCCGGTCCGTCGTCCGTGCTGTCAGGCAGGTCGATGTCCTTGTCCACGAAGAGTTCCGTGTCATGGTCCCGGAGAAAACGGAGCGATTCGTTGACGACGGTCCGGGTGAGCCATGCCTTCAGAGAGCCTTTCCCTCTGTACTCAAAGGAATGTATGCCGGTGAAGATTCTGATGAAAGCCTCCTGCAGCACGTCGTGCAGGTCCTCCCGGTTGCCGATGTAGCGCAGGCACACCTGTGCCAGATAATCGGCATACGTGCCATAGAGCTTGTCCATGGCACGGTTATCACCCTTGGCGAAAAGGCTTAAGATATGCTGCTCTTTATTATTCCCAAACAGTCTCATTGGTCATCAGGAGATCACGCTCCCCGAAGGCTCGTTCTGTCTATTTACGGCTTTTGTATTTGAAGGTGACGCTTTTCATGCCCGAGAACGACTGCCACTTCAGCGTGAGGTCGACGGTCTTCCCCTGCGTGTCGGGCAGGTCGTTCAGCCTGAATGCCACGAGTCCGTCGCGGATGAAGCCCCTCGTGTCGCCTGCGGCATTGTGGTGAAGCACCACCTCATAGGGCTTGTCCCCCTTGACGAGGTTCACGACATGCTTCTTCCCGCTGCCGAAATAAGTGCGGAAGCGCAGGGTGAGATAGCCGTCCTCAACGACCGTCGTCCAGTCCTTGACGATTTCCACGGGGTCCTTTCCGTACGTCTCATCGTCTCTTCTTCCCGAGGCTCCGTGCCATGTTCTTCGTGAGGATGGTGTCGACCCAGTTCACATACGCGCTCTTGGAGTAGTGCCCGTTCTGTCCGTCCTGCACCCGGATGTTCGTGAGCGCACGCACTTCCTTGTTCCCGTAGGGCGAAGTCTTCATGTTCGTCGGAAGGATGGTCGTCTCGTCGTCCAGCTGGAAATACACCTGTCCGGTGGAGCTGTTGGTCTTGATGGTGACAAGTGCGTTCGGATAGTTGACGGAGTTGTCGGTGTCGTCATCGTTCAGGCACGAATGCACGGACAGCGTCCCCAGCAGTACACCCAGCACAATAAGATAATTGAAAAAACGCTTCATTTTCTTTCCTCCATGATTTTATGTTGCAAATTTACAAAATATTTCTGACGTATGTACCGTTCCCGCCTTCCGTCATTATCCGCCTCCGCACCGGACGGCCTGCAAACCTCTGGAGATGCGGCTGCGGCAGCACGTCGGACCGGGCGGAATCCTGTCGGGTATTGCCAGCATTGCAACCAAGGCCTGATTGAGGTGCAACCAAGGCCTGATTGAGGTGCAATCAAGGCTTACATGGGACGCAACTAAGCACCTTTCCAACAGGCTTTCATAACACATTGATAATCAAATGCCTGCCAAGTCCGTTTCCCCAGTACCTGTGTCCGGTGCTCCGGCAAGGCGTCCGGCGGCGGTGAACAGGGAAAGCCCGATGTGCTGTTCCCTGTTCCGCGACGGCAGGACCGCTGCTGCTAATTCACGGTGACGGTGACCGTCCCGGCCAGCTTGTCCTTGTCAAGCACGCTGACGGTGGTCGTTCCCTTCTTGACACCCTTTACCGTGACGGTGGCATCCTTTACTGTCGCCGTGGCGATCCGCTTGTCCCTGACCGTCACCGTATAAGGTGCTTTCCCCGACTTGACGGCGAACGTCGCTTCCTTTCCGGCGGCAATCTTCAGTTCGGTCTTGTCGAGCGAGGGGCTTCGCCACGGTGACGGCAACCGTAGCCGTCTGCCGGTTCTTGTCGGTGACGATGACGGAGGCCTTGCCCTCCTTGACACCCGTGACGGTGACGGTGTTCTTGTCGGCCTTAGCCGTAGCTGTCTTTTCGTCGGTCGATTTTACCGTGAGGGCTGTGCGGCGTTGGCGACGGTCACGCTGGCCATGGCACCGGGTGCGACCGTGATTCTGTCGGCACTCGAGTCGCAGCCCATTGCTCCTGTTGTTGTCATTGTCCTTGTCGCAGGATGCGAACACTGCAGCTCCCAGGCAGCATGCTGCCACCATCATTGTCTTGAAGATTGTTTTTCTTTTCCATTTCTTTTTTTAAATGCTTGTTTTCAGTTTTGTTTACTTGTTCAAGATATGATCATGATTCATTGTCTTGTCACTCATTAAAACCGGAAAACGCAGAAACTTGCCTGACAGGACGGTTAAATCATGTTAAACAGAAGACGGCTCCAGCCTCGGACAAGCGGGATTATTCCGGGCTGCTGTTCAATAAAAACAATAAACTTGCCGTACTTGAAAATTTTACTTACCTTTGCATCATCTGTCAGAAAACGACATTTCAACGGAAGAAAGCAACAGAAACATCATCAGACAGCAGTTATATGAAGAAAATCATTACACTCCTTGCCGGCACACTGCTGGCAACATCCGCATCTGCCATCCCCGCCATGCGTGTATGGCGCACCTGCCGGCAGGCAGACGGAACCGTGCTGAAGATCATGACCGTGGGCGACGAGCACTTCAACTATGCCCTCACGGAAGACGGCATACCGGTACTGCCCTGCAAGGGAAGCTACTACTATGCCCGAATCGACGGCAGCCGCCTGGTGGCCTCGGACGTACTGGCACACGCAAAAGGCATGAGGAAAGGCCGGGAGGAGCAGGCGGCAGCGGCCCTCGGACAGATAAGACAGCTGGAAACACTGACACAGCAGCGGATGCAGGCGGCCGCCAAACCTTTCGGACAGGGGTTCGGCGACACGTGGGAAGGCAAAAAGAAAGGCCTTGTCATCCTGGTAGAGTTCGAGGACATGGCTTTCCGTGACCCCAGAAACGTCCTGACACTCAAGCCGCGCGAGAACGATGTCAGGACGCTCTACGACAAGATGCTGAACATGGCGGGATATACCAACAACAATGGGACCATCGGCAGCGTACACGACTACTTCATGGACCAGAGCAACGGCCGGTTCGATCTCACGTTCGATATCGTCGGACCGGTGAAGCTCAGCCATCCCTACAGATACTACGGTGAACGTACTGCCGACGGAAACGACGAACGGGCACCGCAGATGATCGCCGATGCCTGCCGGGCCGTCAGGACAAGGTGAACTTCGCCGACTACGACTGGGACGGCGACGGCGAGGTGGAGCAGGTCTACGTCGTCTATGCCGGCGAGGGAGAGGCCACCGGAGGCGAAGCGAACACGGTATGGCCGCACAAGTACTCGCTCGAGGATGCAGGACTGCACAAGCTGTCGTTCAACGGCGTGAAGGTCAACACCTACGCCTGCAGCAACGAAATCATCCGTGCCCGTCTGGACGGGAAAGAGCGCGTCTTCTACTCGGGCATCGGCACCATCTGCCACGAGTTCTCCCACTGTCTCGGCCTGCCCGACTTCTACGACACGCGCGGCGGGAGCAACGTAGGTTCCGGACGGTTCGACCTCATGTGCTCCGGCAGCTACAACGGCGGGCCGCAGAGCCTCAAGAACGTCTACGGCGGGACAGGCATAGGAACGGTGCCGGCAGGATACGATGCCTACGAGAAAGCGTACATGGGATGGCTCAAGCCGAGTCGCTCTCGGCGAGGCCGCCGTGGAAGTGAAGAACCTGAAAGGGCTCTCCGAAGGCGGCGAGGCCTACTTCCTGTACAACCCGGACAACAGGAACGAGTACTACATCTTCGAGAACCGCACGCCGCACCGGTGGGACAGCGAACTGCCCGGGCACGGCCTGCTGGTGTTCCACGTCGACTACGACGACCGTTCGTGGCAGACGAACAACGTCAACGCCGCCGCCTATCAGGACCACCCGCGCTTCACGATCGTCCCGGCAGACGGACAGCTCGACAATGCCACGCAGGACGGCGACCTCTTCCCGACCGACCTCAACAACAGTCTGACCACAGCCTCCGACCCCCGCCTGTTCTTCTACACCGGCTACCGCATCGGCGACAGGGCCGGCATCCGTCAAGTGACACGCGGCCATGACAACACCGTCTCCTTCAGCTATCTGCCGCTGAACACCACCACAGACATCCGCTCCCTGTCACCTGCCCTGCCATCCGCTGCCGCCGTCTACACGCTCTCGGGCGTAAGGACCGGCAGAGACGGACAGGGAACAAGACAGGTCGTAATCGTCAGGGATGACGACGGCAGGACGCACAAGGAAGTGCGATGACACGAGGGTGGGTCAAAATGCAAATACCATTTTGATAATCTTACAGTTTGAAACAATCCTTTAAAAATGAGGGTGTGTCAAAATTGATACATCCTCTTTTTTATTCTTCCTTTACCTTGTCTACCACATAATTCGTTATTTACTGCAGCTATGCTGCTAATTTCATATAAAATGATTTATTGGGCTTTAAATAGCCTATATAAACTTGTATAAAGCATCTGAAGGTGACTAAAAATACCTCCATAAGGGCTTTTAGTTCCTTTAGATTGGTTTTTCTACACATTTTCCCTATGTTAAAGGCAATGGCAAAGAAGGCAAAGTCCATATTGACCTTGTCTTTTCCAAAATGTCTAAACCTCTTGTAGGCTTTATTATATTTTGTTTGTCCAAAAACAGCTTCGGGTTCTATGCACCTTCGTCCTCGATGCTTGATGCCTTCTTCCGAGGTCAGTAGTTCTCGTGCCTTTTGCTTATATTGCTGTAGTTGGTGGTTTACTTCTATAATTCTGTTCCCTCTTGCCTTAAAACATGAGCCTCTCAACGGACAACCATCACAGCGTTCTGCCTGATAACGTACGCTGTAAGTAACGAATCCATTAGAGGTTAGGGAACGCTTCATACCTATACGCTTCATATGCTGTCCCATAGGGCAGACGTAGAAATCAGTTCCTTGTTATAATAAAGGCTTCTGGGACTGAAGGGGTCAGGCGTATAGCGTGGACGCTGCTCTTTGTGGAAGTAGCTGTACTTCACATAGGCTTCCATATCATGTACGTCCATGAACAGATAGTTCTCCTCGGAGCCATATCCCGAATCGGCTACGACTGTCTTGGCATAACGATGATAGCGTGATTTGAAAGACTCCAAGAAAGAAGGTAGTGTGAGTGTATCGGTACGATTGGCATAGAGTGCAAAGTCGGTGATGAACTGGTTCTCAGTTGCTATCTGCAGATTATATCCAGGCTTAGTCTGTCCGTTCCGCATAGCGTCCTCCTTCATGTGCATAAACGTGGCATCAGGGTCGGTCTTGCTGTAGGAGTTTCTCTCTCCCATAACCTCAAGGTGTCGGTCATACTCCTGGAGTTTATTACGTTTCTTCTAAGCTCTTTAAGCTGTTTTTCTTGGTTCTAACAGCCTGCTTCTCTTCTTTTGTCTTAGGCTCAGGGGCTGATTCCAAAGACTTGTTCAATTCCTCGGATATCTCATCGAGCAGAGCTGCAGTAAACTCGACACCTTCTCTCTTAGCGGCATTGTCCTGCGCTATGACATCATCAACCTGAAGCAAGAGTGTGCGTATTTGTTCCTGCAACTTGGCGCGGTTCTTTTCCACGGTTCTCTTCCAAACGAAGGTATACTTGTTGGCTTTCGATTCTATTTTTGTGCCGTCAATATATTCAACGTCAAGACTTATCAAACCTTTGGCTGCAAGTACTAATACAACTTGTGTGAAGATATTGTTGATTTCCTTTTTCACACGATTACGAAAACGATTGATGGTAATAAAATCAGGCTGCTCATATCCTGCCAGATAGATGAAATGAATGTCACGCTTGAGAAGCGACTCTATACGACGGCAGGAATAGATATTATTCATGTAGGCGTAAAGAATCACCTTGAGCATCATTTGTGGATGATAAGGTTTGCGACCACTGGGCTTATAAAGCTTGTAGACATTATCCAACATAAGATTATCCACCAAGGCGTCTAAAAGACGGACAGGATCGTCTTCTGCGATATCCTTATCGATTCTTTGAGGAAAAAGAATCATTTTCTTGTGTATGTAAGAACGAAAGTGTACCTTTGTCATAATGAGATTTTTGTATGCCTAAAGGTACAAAAACTTTAGGAAATAGCAAAGCCCTGGCTTGAGAAAGTCGGGGCTTTGTGCATAAAAAAGAGGATGTGTACATTTTGACACACCCTCTTTTTTATTGCAATATCTCTAACAATATTAATTGTTAACAAACTTGATGCGTTTGTTACAGTCATCAATCTTTGCCTGAAACCTTAGCAATCTTCTTTTCCATCTTTCTTAAAGTCTTTTGACTCTTAGCCAACTTCTTGTTGATAGACTTAGCTTCCTTCAGACGCTTGATAGTGGTCTTTGCATCCTTAACAGTGTTTGATGCGTTGGTTGTGTTGAATTCTGTTGTAGCTACATTTGCTTCAACATTGATGTCAGCAGCTTTCTTGTTGAGTTCGACATTGTTTGCCTTCTCTTTTTCGTAATCTAACTGCAGTTTGTTTAACTCTGTAGTCATCTTGAGCACCTTCCGATGTTCTTTCAGAGTGTCAATCTTTTCACTATTTAAAGAAGAGGCACAAGATACAAAAGACAACGTTATTAACCCTAAAAAAAATAATTTCTTCATACTTATATTCTATTTAAATTAATTGTGCAAATTTATATAAAATATTGTTTATATGCAAAAAGATAATATGTAAAACCTTTCCTTTTATGTAGAAATATTGTTTTTTAACAACTATCTTTTGCGTTATTATACAGCTATAAGTCAGTTCTCTTGTTATCTGAAAGCCTAATATTTACTTAGATAGAATCAGCTTCCACTGTCTTTTTCTTACTTTGTTTTGAGGGTTGATTGTCTAAACCGATTTCATCCAGAAGACCATCCATAGCACTTCCCAATAGTCCTTCGATGGCTGAGGTTGCAGGTGCAATGATGTTTTCCTGCAACATCTTCTGTGCTTTTTTCTTAAGTTGTTCCTTCATGTTGATTTCTTCTTTCTTGTAATACTGTTCTGCAGCTTCTTGAAGGTCATCTTCATCTACAGTAAAGATATGCCCGAAGACACCTAAAGATACGATATGATCTTTGCCATCATAGTGTACCTTACCTAATGAACATACAACATAGTTATCGACAGTGACGAGGTTATCAACAGCAGTCTCAATCACCTTACCTGCAAAGGCATTGCTGACTGTTTTGAAAGCGTTGTCGATGAAGGTGTTGCCTGTAAGATTATCGTTGTCATTTACAGCATTATTTACAGTAGTAGTGATAACGGTAGAGAGTACTTCCTTGTGTTGTTCTGTCTTTGGACAAGTAACAACCATCACTGCAACCAAGACAACCAGTGTAAGCAAAATACCGATAAGACAACCAGTGTGACTCTTCTTCTTTTCTTTGCTTTTAGGAAAAACCTGCTTATAGTTTGAAAGGCAAAATCAAGTTAGGTTTTCACTGTGTGCCCGAAGGACAGAATCAGTCCGCACGGTTCTTCAGCTGAGAGAGATACCACTTGCGGTCGGTCTTCCCATTGAAAGTACGCCGGACGGCAGTGGTCTCTTCATAGAAGAACGGGACTTTATAAGGTTCAAGCCTGTCTTTCAGAAAGGCTATCAGCTTTTTTCTGTCATAGTCTGCCTGCGGGACAACCATCAGCTTCAGCACCGTACCCATCACAGGATGCAGGGCAGGAATACAGACACAGTCCTGCACGCCTGCGAAGGCCAGTGCCGTGTCTTCAACCTCCGACGGTGCCACCTTGTATCCGCCGACGTTTATCGTGTCGTCGTCCCTCCCCTGCAGGTGCAGTCTGCCCCGGCCGTCGACAGAGCCCAGGTCGGCCGTCGTCACAGTCCCCTCCTGCAGGACACGTCCGGTAGCTTCCGCATCGTTCCAGTAGCCCGTCATCAGCGTCAGTCCCTTACAGGCAACCCGGCCATCGGCCGTGATGAAGAATTCCGAGTGACGCATAGAGCGTCCCACGCAGCCCGCAAGGTATTCACCGTCGTTAAAGTCGTAGGTCGCGATGATTCCTGTCTCCGTCGAGGCATAGGTGTTGTAAAGCCGGCTTCCGGGCAGCAGCCTGCACAATTTCCGCATATCCGAAGCAGCCATCGGTGCCGCCCCCGTTTCTATGAAGTCAATCTTCGGCGCACACGCCCGCAGTTCCTTCTCCCACAAGGTGATCAGCATACGGATGGCGGCAGGCACAAGGAATGTAGCGACCTTTCCCTCCGCCCGTTCTATGGCGGCAAAGAACTTCCGGATATCCTTCATCCCATCGACGATCCGTATGGTTCCGCCGACATAAACCGTCGGATAAACCTTCGACAGACTGCCGATGTGATTCAGCGGCCCATTGATGACAAACGTCATGTCAGGGGCGAATCCCTGTGCCTGGACAAGGTTCTCGGCATCGGCCCATATCGCCTGATGGCTTATCATCACGGCCTTCGCATTGCCTGTGGTGCCTGTGGTGAAGAGGATGTCAGCCACATCATGGGGTGCAGATCCCCGTGCCAGCAGCCCTGAAAGCTCATCCAGCTTCCGTGCAGACAGGTCCTTATGCAGCGGGACAGCCACTGCCCCGGCAAGGTGAAGGGCAAAGTAGGTGATGAGGAAATCAGCCGTAGAGGCGGCCACGAGCGGCTGCAGGCGGCCTTTTACATCGCCCATTGCAGCCATCTTCCTGTCTACGGCCTCTGCCAGCTGTGCATAGGTATAAGCCTCATCGCCGCATATCAGCGCCGTCTTGTCGGGATGACGGAGGGCATTCTCATGCAGTTTGTCTTCAATCCGCATCCTTATTGAGCTTTTTCTTTACCAGTTCCACAAGACTTCCAAGCGTCTTGAAATTCTTCGGTGTCACGTCCGAACGGTCCAGTTCTATGCCGTACATATCCGAAAGCGTCATCAGAATGGTCGTGATACCCAGCGAATCGAGTTCCTGGAACAGGAAGTCGGAATCGAAATCAACGATCGGCAGCACCTCTTCCAATCTCTTGCGAATGTCTTCTTTCATATTTCTTCTGATTGTTTGTTTCTGAATGAATGCGGGAGAAAGTCCAGCCGGCAACGCCACCGGTTCTCCCGGATGCGGACGTCCGGATCCCCGTTCCATGCCGACAGGCAGCTCCGCCGACTGCGACAGCTCCGTGCGGTGTCAGTCTGCGGACAGCATCAACGTCCGCTCCTGCCTGTCAGGACAGAAGACAGTGCGGGAGGTCCGGCCGGCTGCCGGGGACGTATCGTTCCGCCTGTCCGCCATCACAGGGAAATGACCTTTACCCCTGCTTCCTCCGCCTCTCCGATGTCTGCCTTGTCAACGACCCGCAGGTTGTCGGCTATGCCCTTGGCACAGTAAGTCAGCAGGGCGCGCCTGTTCCCGTCCTCTTCCCGCACCGTCACAAGCGTCGACGGGTGTACCAGAGCGTATAGCAGGGAAAACTCGCCATGGTCCTTATTCAGTATCAACACGGCGGAATGCTCCTCCGCAGTGTCCACCCACCGTGCGAAGCTGCCGTTGCGCCGGAGATTTCTGCCTACGGAACGACTGATTTCCACACCCTTGTAACGATAGCGGTCCTCAACCAGAGGGGTGAAGTAAGCGGCCGTCTCCATCTTGCGGGCAAGCTTCTCATACTCCTGTTTATAGAAGCCATGCACACGTGAGGTAAGCTCCGGGTAGGCCGTATGGCCGTCCTGACGCATACGGCGGTACGCCTTTACCGTGATGGTACCCGGGAAGACCTGAATGCTATTGCGCGGCAGCACCGCATTCAGTCCATGGATGATGAACGGCTGTATGTCAAGCTGGTAGCGTTCCGCCAGCAGGAACGCTCCCTTATGGAATCTGCAGATGGACGAACGTGCGTTACGTTTCCCCTCGGGGAAGATGACCAGGCTGTAACCCTGTGCGATGTACTTCCTCATCAGGCTGTCATTGATGGCATCTTTGTCGTCTAACGTTATGAAGCCGTTCCACTTATAGACCTGCCGGATGATCCGGTTGCGACTCACCTTCCCATTCGACACAAGGACCGTCCTGGGACTCAACGCCATGAAGACGGCCGCATCGAGCATGGACTGGTGGTTGCAGATGACGACGGAAGCCGTGCCGAAAGTCTCCTGCGTTATTCCTTCAACGTGGAACCGGACATACGGGATATGCCGCAGGTCGAACAGGAACAGCCGCTGCTGGTACCGTCTGAGCCACGCACGGCGTTTCTCCGACCATGGCAGCAGTCCCAGGAGGAGAAAGCCCGACACATAGACCGATGCCAGCTGGACGAAGAACACCAGTGCGCACAGTCCCATCACCGAGAGCCTCCTGATGGAAACAGGGCGCGTCCTGTACTTTCCGCCGCTTCTGACAAGGAAATTGAATATCAGCGGAGGGAAGATATACGCCATCAGCACCACGGAGAACATCCCCCGCTATGGTCACCTCGGCCAGCGAATGCAGTGCCGGATGGCGTGCCACGATCAGTGTCCCGATACCGATGAACATGATCAGTGCCGACAGGATGATCGAGTGCTTGTAAGACGACAGCATCTTCCGTCGGTAAGCATACTCGTACATGGCCCCCTCGGTCATGAAGATGGTATAGTCGTCGCCCTGCCCGAAGATAAACGTGGCAAGGATGATGTTGACGATGTTGAACTGCATTCCGCACAGCGACATGATGCCCAGTATCCACAGCCAGCTCACGGCCATCGGCACGAAAGAGAGCAATGCCAGTTCGAGATTGCCGAAGGAAAGCCAGAGGAAGAAGAACACGATGAGTCCGCAGGCGATGCCGATATAGTTGAAATCGTCGGACAGATGGCCGGCTATGGCGCTGTTCATGCTCACGATGTCGAAACAGAAGCAGTCCTCATCAGCCAGCCTGTCCTCGACGCGCTGCACATCTCCGTCCTTGACAGAAAGCACATTCACGATGCTGTACCGTTTCTCCGCCCTGTCGACACTGATGTTCCCGGCAAAGAGGGTCTTCGTCAGCGGTGCGAAATAAGCCGCCTGCTGCGGCCGGTAATGCCTGCCGAGCAGCGAATAATAGTCGTCGAAGCTGTCGGGGGCGAAGCCTTCTGCCTGCATGGCGGCACGGAGCGAGGCCGTCAGCAGCTCCTTATGCCGTTTCAGGAAGCCCTCCCACAGTGCCAGTCTGCGTCTCTGCTCGGCTTCGGACACGATGAACTGGCTGCAGGAACTGTACCCGTGTACCTCCTTGTCGCGCACCAGCCTTTCAAGTGAGGGCTGCAGCCGCCGGTTCTTCTCCAACGCCCCGTCCATCGTGGAGTCGCCCGCCACGGCGTACACCTTCTGGTAGCCGCCGCCGGCCGTCATCATCTTCTGGAAGTAAGCCATGTCGGCTTTCTGCTCACGGGTCATGTAATTGATGTCGGCCATATTGGCATCAAACTGCGTCTGGAAACTGAAACAGCCGAAGACGAGCGTCAGCAGCACGACAATGCCGACAAAGACGGGCTTCTTCTCCAGCGAGACATCACTCAGACGGTCGAGGAACGTATGCTTCACCTCCCTTGTCTCCTTCGTGATATGCGGCAGATAGACAAGTACGAAGACTATCGTACCCACCAGGAGGAAGGAGCTGAAGAGACCCAGGTCTCTCAATGCCGCCGACTGCAGAGGCACCAGGGCAAGAAAGGCACCGACGGTCGTGACGTTGCCCACCAGCAGCGGCATCATGATCTCGCGCAGGGCACGCTTCTGTCAGGCGTATGTGAGAGGTGGGCGATGAAGTGCAGCGGATAATTGACGGCGATTCCCAGGATGACCGAGCTGATGCCGATGACGATAATAGACACACTGTCATGGAACAAGGCCAGTCCGCCCATGGCGAACAGCCATCCCCAGGCGATGGAAAGGACGATGAGCGAGATGTTGCGGACGCTGCGCAGGGTGAAGAGCAGCAACGCCATGATGAGCGTCACGGCAATCATCACCGAGAGGATACTGTCCGACTTGATCTGCGAAGCGTTCCCGACGGCTATCACCGGACCGCCGATGATATGCACGTCGACGCCCCCGTTCTGTGCCAGTGCCCGCTTCCCGCATCCCTGCAGCATAGCGATGAGGCGTGCATTGTTCTCCGTCTCGCTTGCGCCGTAGGGCGAGTCGAGCATCACGACGGCCCTCTTCATATCGGGAGAGAAGATGTGGCCGTCATAAAGCTCATACCGCAGGCCCGTGTCGGAACGCTGCAGTTTCTGCACGACAGGCGTGAAGAGGTTCAGCGGGTCGCGCTGTATGTTGTCCGAAAGGACATCGCCGGCAGGGAACATCAGCAGCTGCTTGTCCTGCTGCAGCTGCTTCCTGACGTAGCCGGGAACACGCAGGGCACTGTCCATGCGGGCATAGTCATGCTCGGTAAGGAAGTACGGAATGTTCCGGTAGACGAAGCCCGTCACCGCAGCCAGCTTCTCAAGATCCACCTGCGATGTGAGGTTCTGCACGATGTGCGCCGTATCAGTCCGCTCCACCTCGCCGGCAAAGGCATCCACAGCGGCCGCCAGGCCGTCGGCATCGGTCTTCGTCGTGTCACGGTACTGGAAAACGGCGAAGATCTTATTCGCACCCGATATGTCCTGATACACCTTCAGCGCATCATGATGGTTGCTGTCGACAGGCAGAAAGTCGGCTATATCCTCCTTATAGCCCAGCCGCAGCACCGCCGCCGTCAGCAGCAGCGTGACGGCCACGAACGACAGCACGCCCGCAAGACGGTGCCGCCGCAGATAATCATATAGTTCCAGTATTGCTTCCGTCATTCTCACTTGTTGTTTACCGGGTTCGAATAGATGCCCAGGAACAGGTCTTTCAGCGTGTCAATATCGCAGGTGTCATACCGCTCCAGCATCTGCAGCCGCTGCATGAATGCAGCCTTCTCGGCCTCCGTGTAACAGTGCCGGTATTTCGTCGTCCCATACCGCAGGTCATAGGCGATGTAGTTGTTGGGATAAAGGCGGTAAGCCGCATGGATGCGGCCGTCGACGAGACGTGCGACCCGCTTGTGGTACTCGTTGTTCGTCAGAGCCTCGAACTTCGCCAGCTCGGCATACGACAGCGGGTCGCACAGTTCGAAGTGTACCCTTCCCTTCTCCTGCACGATGCCTGTGAGAATACTGTTGAGATCTTCTCCAGGCTTCTTCGTATATTTAGAGAACTGCGACTCATAGAGTTCGAGCGTCTTGAGCACGTCGCAAGGCTCCCACTCGTAGGACACGGCAACAGGGACGATGTGCAGGTCGTCAATGGCACTGATCTTGTCTTCGGGACACGACATGCAGAACATCTTGATGATGCCCTGGTCGGTCATGTCGTTGCCGTCTTTCGTCCTGCCGTTGCGCTGGGCGATCCATACCGACTCCCCCCTTCTCGGTAATGACATGGCGGATGTAGTCCGACAGATGGCGGGAACTGCGGTAGAAGTCCTTGATGTTGTTTCCCGGCCGCTCCACCTTGAACATCTTGTTGCTCTTGCCGATGTCTATCACCAGCTGGTTGATCATCAGGTTGGCCCCTGAAGGTGATCTCCGTCGTCTCAAAGCCCCGGGAGACGAAGAAGTACTGTAGCAGACTGGAGTCCAGCATGATGTCACGGTGGTTGGAAACGAAGAGATAACGTGTCTCCCGGTCCAGTTTTTCAAGTCCCGAGCAGCTGAACTCCCTGATGCTGCGTTCTATGACACGCTGGTTGACCATCCGCATCGTCTCCGTCTGGAACTCGCGCACGGTCCTGTAGCCCGCAATGCGCCTGCGCACCGCTTCCAAAGGCTCGTCCGGATAGACGTAGGAAGCAAGGAGCGGAAAGGACGAACTGCCGGCTATGCGCACCATTGCAGCCGGAATCTCCTCTGCATTGTACGGTCGGATGTCATCAAAACAGGTTTTCTCCATTGCTGTTTATGCTTTATCGTTCTTAAAAAAATCATCTCTCACACGACAGACAGGCCTCGGGAACGGCCGTACCAGGCCTTGGGAACGGCGGTACCACATACTTGGGAACTTCAGTACCAGGCCTTGGGAACTGCCGTGCCGCTGTACCCGGCACTCCCTGCGCCATGGCCTGCGGCCGGCTTAACGGTCCTCTTCCAGCCTGCGGAACCACGCCATGAATTCTTCTTTCCACTGCCGGCACTCAGCTGTACCCTTATGATCAGACGCTCCGAAGCCGTGCCCGCCCGTCCGATACTGTATGTACCGGTGGGGCACCTGCTGCCGTGTGAGCGCCGAATCGAGCAGTTCGGAATTACAACAGTCCACGACCGGGTCGTCTTTGCAGTTGACCAGGAATACCGGCGGGCAGTCTGCCGGCACATGGCGTTCCAAGGAGAGCAGGTCGCGCAGCTGCCGGCTGCGCAGCCGGCTGTCGCCCAGCAGTGCACGGCGTGAACGCCTGTGGACACAAGCCTCTGTCATCGTCACGACCGGATAGACCGGCACGACAAAACCACGGCCGCTGCTCCCGGGGCAGCAGTTCGGCTGCCGACATCACCAGGTGGCCGCCTGCCGAGAAGCCCATTGCCGCCACGCGCGAGGCGTCGATGCCCAGTTCTGCAGAATGCGCCTTGACATACTGCATCGCCCGCAGCAGGTCGTTCAGTGCGTCAGGATAGCGGTTGCCCCGGAAGACGTACCGGTAAGGCGTGAGAAAAGCCCCCACGCCGGCCGTCCGGTAGCGCAGGACGAAAAGCCGAGATGCCGTTGCGCTGCAGCCACTCGCCCACGTCCTTGCCTTCGCCGCCCATGTCGTGCCACAGATAACTGCCCCCCGGGCAGACGATGACGGCGGCATTGCCTTTCCCCTCTGCCAGATAGGATGTCATGACGACCGTCTTTCCCACCGTCGTCCCCTGCCATATATTTATGCACCGGGGCCGGCCGGTCTGTGCAGATGCGCACAGCGGCAGCAGCAACGACCACAGCAAAAGAAAAAAGTTCTTCCTGTTCATTTCGTCATCTCATTGATTCTGTCCAGAATATAGTTGCGCCCGAGAATCGACTCGACGGTGTTGACAGCCGTCAGAGGCACCCCGCAGAAGCCCGGGAGATTGTTGCACTGCCCGGTGAGCCGCAGGTTGTCGACCTTCGTCACCACCGGGAGCTGCGAGAGGGGCAGGTTCTTGTAATCCTTGCTGAAACCACACATCGTGCCTTCCTTGGCACCGTAGTAGTCGCGAATGGTGAGCGGCGAGGCCGTATTGACCTTGTCCACGCAGGCATGGAAGCCGGGATGGATCTCTTCTATACGCTGCAGAAGCAGCCCGGCCTTCTCCCGCTTCCACGCTTCATAGCCGTTTCCGCGGTGGCCGGCGGTCGTCTGCTCCCATCTTGCCACATCGGCATAGCGCATCGGCACCGTCACGAGTGCCTTGTCGGCATAACGTCCCTGGTTCTCTTCAGGCGGCGTCATGAAAAGGAAGCCCAGAGGCCACGTGTCATGCGGCTCGTCGAAATGCCACACCTCGTCGTACCGTGTCATGTAATACTCCGAATGATTGATGTAAGGGAACGTGCCGGGTTTCAGTTTCACATATACCGAGAAGACGGAATAGCCGTTCGGTATCTCGTCAAGCCGGCGGCGGTAAGCCTTCGGGAAAGCTTTCTCATCCATCAGTCTCAGCAGGCTGCAGGGATGGATGGCTGAGATGTAGCAGTCGGCCCGGTACTCCCGTCCCCCCGGCCGACCGCACATAGTCGACGTGGCGGTTGCTCACCTCTACCCACTCTGCGCCCTCGCCGCATCTGACCTCGCCTCCCGCACGCTCGATGACGGAAACAAGCAGACGGGCAAAGCGGTCGCTGCCGCCGACAAACCTGCTGGCACCCTGCATGTACAGGGAACTGACGATGGCGTGGACGTAAGCAGGCGTCTCGTCCGCTCTGCCTCCATAGAGCGGATTCATGTAGGCTACGACATTGCGGAGCCTGGGATTCCGGATGTACCGGGCGATGAACGCATCGGCTGCAAGACCGAATTCGGAGGAATGGACCGGGAAGGAGTCTGCGGAAGGGCGCAGATGGAAGAGGTCGACCTCGTCCGTAAGGCGGAACATGGCATCGACGTATAGCCTCAAGCCCGGCACGCTCTTCGGGGAAATGCCCGGCCAGCGAACGGACAAATCCCTCCCGGCCCCTCCCGATACGGTAGGTAGTCCGGTCTTCCGGCAAAGTAAAGGCTGTCGGTGCAGTCGTCGTCGACATCACGCAACTGCACCCTGTCCGCAATGCCCAGATACTGGCAGATACGATAGATGTTGCCGCCCGGGTGCATTCCGCCGATGATGTGCATGCCCGTATCGAACTTCATTCCGAAGCGACGGAAGTTCTGGAGGCCGCCGCCGGCCGTGCTGTTCTTCTCCAGCACGGTGACCTTGAAGCCTTCATGGGACAAGAGAGCGCCGGTGAAAAGTCCACCTAAGCCGCCGCCGATAATCACTGCCGTCTTCATTCGCCTGCCTTCTTTATCTGTTCGTAAATTGTCTTTGCCGTCAGCAGCTCACTGCAGGTGACGACCGTCCCGACCAGGACACCGAGCATTCCATGGGAGTTGATGTTCTGCCCGGTGAGATACAGGTTCGGAATCCTCGTGCGCTGCGGCACCCTGCCGGCACTTCCCAGTCCTATGTCCCTGGCATTGCCGTACATGGAGCCTCCCTCCGTCCCTGTGTAGTCAAGATAGGTAAGCGGAGTGGATGTATAATAGTTCTGTATGCCGGAGCGTATGCCGGGGAAGTGCTCTTCGAGCACATCGAGAAGCCGTTCGGCCTTCCTGCGCTTGAAATCCTCATAGGCCTGCCCGCGGCGGCCGGGAGCTGTTCCCTTCCACTGCTCTACATCGGACATCTGCATATAAGAGAGGATGACACCTGTCGAGGCATAGGGCGTATCGGTCTCCGGACAGAAGTGCATGTAAAGGAATCCCTTGGGCCAGCTCTGTTCCGTATACCGTTCACAGTCCCACGGCGTATCGCCCTGATAGCCATAGTAGTTGTAATTGAGGTAAGGCACCGTGTTCTCCTTGAAGTGGAGATAAACGGAGAAACCGCCCACGGTCTGCGGGATGTGGTTGATGCGCCTGCGGAAAGCAGGACGGATCAGCCTCGTGTCCAGCAGCTCCAAGGTACGCATGGGATGTGCGTCAGAGATGACGATGTCGCAGGGCAGCATTTCCCCGCCGTCCACCTCCACGCCGACGGCGTGCGTGTCATCGCAGACGATGCGTGTCACCTTCTGCCGTGTCAGGACCTCGCCGCCATAACGGTTGATGGTGTCCACCAGGGCCGTGGCGATACTGTCACTGCCGCCCCTGACACGGAAGGCACTCTGGTTGTAGAAGTCCATGATGAAAGCATGGGTGGAGAAAGGCGTCTTGTCTTTCTCTGCCGCATAGAGCGGAAGGTTGCCTACGAGGACCTTCGCAAGCACAGGGTCGGTAATCACTTCGTCAATGACGGCATTGATGGAACGCAGCTGATATTCCGTGTTCAGCGGAGCATCAGAGTCGGCATACCTGAGGGAGTGGAGTGACGAGGCATTGGCGATATCCTCGACAAGGTCGTAATACCTCACGAGATTGTCGTGCTGGGAAGGGAAATACGCCGACATCTGCCCGATGAAGGCTTCTCTGCCGTTGGCAAAGGCATACCGCCTGCCGCCCAGGGACACGACATCATAGCCCCGGGGGTCGAGCTGCGAGAGCCTCACCGTCCTGTCAATCTCCAGGTACCGCATGAGCCTGTCCAGCGTCTGCCCATGTGCGGCACTGCCGATGAAGTGCATGCCTGTCTCGAACTTTGCGCCACGCCGGGTGAAACATTGCAGGCAGCCCCCTGCCTGCCCGCCCTGTTCCAGGACGGTGACGGCATAGCCGTTCTTCGCCAGGACGACTCCCGAGGACAGTCCGCCCAGTCCGCTTCCGATAATGATAACCTTCTTCTGCCGTGTCATTGTTCCATTCTGTCTGCTATCTCTTCATACCTTTCTTTATAACGCCTGCGCATGGCGGATGCCTGCTGCTTCAGGTCGCCCATGGCGGAGAGTTCTTCCTGCGTAAGCGGCCTGTCCACCTCGACAAAGAACCTGCCCTTGTGCAGATGGTGACTGGTCTTGGGCAGGATCTTCCCCGGTCCGTAGAGAATCATCGGGAGAATCTCCAGTCCGAATTCACGTGCCATATAGAACGCTCCCCCTGGTGGAACCTTCCGATGCGGCAGTCCCTGGAGCGGGTGCCTTCGGGATAGACCGCTATGCTGTAACCACGCTCTATGAGCGAACGCAGATGGGGCATGATTTCTTCCAGTCCCTCCTTGACCGGCAGATACTCGGCATTGCGGATCAGCAGGCCATAGAATGGATTGTCCCATACCCAGGCGTTGGTGAGGAAGACGATCTTCGGCGTAAAGACCAGCTGGCACATCAGGTCGAGATGCGACTGGTGGTTGCAGATGATGATGCGGGGCTTGTCGAAGTCGATTCCTTCTGCCACCTCGAACCGGTACTTGGTACCGGGGATGCCGTGACGGAGCATCACAAAGCGTGAAGCATGATAGATAAGCTGATGCAGACGGAGACGTTTCTTCTCGGTCATCTTGCCGCACCTGGTGTAAATCCACACGAAAGGCGTGAAGACGACCAGTGTGAAAAAGAGGAAGAAGAAGAGCAGGGAATAAGCCGTGCGGAAGAACGTCGTGAACGCACGCCACAGCCGCAGGGGAAGTCCGTAGACCACGGCCAGAAAGCAGAGGACAGTGTTCAGGACACTGATGCGTGCGAAGTCCATCCCCGGCCGGAAATGGCTCACACGCTCGTCACGCGGAGGGTAATAGACCTGTACGGGTATCGGGACAATCCCGACGCCATGCCAGGATGCGAAGACGAGCAGCTCAAGCTCGGCCTCATAGCGTGAGGTGAGCAGTGACAGTCCGTGCAGTCTGTGCAGCGGATAGAGCCGGTAACCGGTCTGTGTGTCGGGCAATGCTCTGCCCGTCTGCACATAGAACCAGAAATTGGAGAACCTGTTGGCAAAGGAACTGCCCTTGGAGCGGTCGATGCCTTCCAGCTGACGGCTGCCGATAATCAGTGCATGGGGATGCTGCAGATTGGCCTGCAGGAAGAGAGGAATATCTTCCGGGTAGTGCTGTCCGTCACCGTCAAGGGTTATCGCATAGGAGAAGCCTTGCTTCAGGGCCGTCCGGAAGCCTGTCTTCAGCGCATGGCCCTTGCCTCTGTTCCGCACATACGCCACCACCGTGATGTTCTCAATCGCATGGAGGATGCCGAGGGTATTGTCCGTACAGCCGTCAGCAACGACGATGACATCGTCGCAGTAGCGGAGCGCTCCCTCCACCACTGCCTTTATCGTCCCGCCGTTATTATAAGTAGGAATGACGACACAGATGCGTCTGCTTCTCAATCGCTTCTTCAGCTCCTCGTTCATCATACGGCTTTCATCACTAAGGAAATCTTTGCCATCGCCTTGCCGCCGGCAGAAAGTACCGCCATCTGCGCTTCAACGGCCGTTCCGTCATCAGACAGGACCAGCTTCTTCACCTGATACGTGAGGTGCAGACTTTCCTCCGGTGATATGACGGAGAGGAACTTCACGTTCTTCACCTTGCTGATATCCAGCCTGCAGGGTGCGGAACGCTGTCCGGAAAGCAGGTCTTCGACGAGTTCCTTGCCCATCTGGACGATACATACGCCCGGAGTGACGGGCCGGCCGGGGAATGGGCAGTATAGATAACACAAGAGGGAATCAGTTCGATGGCGTAATTCGCCACCGGACCGGCTCCCTCTTTACGGATTATTTTATACAGATTATTCTTCAGTTCCATCGCTTTCTCCTTCCGCCGCATCGGGTTCTACTTCATCCTTCATCAGTGAGAAACTGTAACTGACGTGATACTTCTCATCCTTGTACACGGAGATGCCGTGCAGCAGATTCTCCATGACACGCTGCAGATCGCTCTTCAGGACACGGCGGACATACCACTTGTCGAGCATCGGAATCACCTCTATCAGATCTACCTTCCCGGTCCGGGGATGGTAGGTGAACTCAAGTGCCGTGATGCCGAACTCATTGAACAGGACACCATGATACACATCCGGCTCGCGCACGATGACAGAGATGCCGCTGAGGTAACCCTTCGGCAGCTCAATAACAGCGGCATACTTCGCCTTGCTGCCGATGCTGTCGGACAAAGGCGGCTGCGAAACCACGACACTGTCCTGCGCACTCACCGCCATCGGAAAGAGCGAAAGCAGGAAAATGCTAATTAACAGAAAAAACCTTCGCATTGACAGGACTGTTTACTTTCACGTTCTTCATCTCGATTACCGTACGGTCGCCCCGTTTCTCGACAAGCTCGACCTTGGCGACCATTGCGTGCTGACGGCTGAAATGGAGGACAATCTTCTGGAACATCTGCTGCATCTGCTTCTGCTGCGGATAGAGCACGGCGACATACTCGGCCGCTGATGACGATAGCGCCACCTTGAAGTCGCGCCGGTCATTGAGGGCTTTCCCCACGACACTGTTCATCATGATACGTGCTATCTCCTTGAAGAACTTGCTCTGATTGACATTGATGACATCATTGCGGCTGCCCTTGCTGATAAGGACACGCGGTCCGTTCAGTACGAAAGCATAGGAATAAGGCGAGGTGTACTCCCACCGCAGCTTGTCGCGCTGCTGGTAATACATCCTGCCGTGCGACACCATCCTGTCGTTGAGCATACGGAGATACTTCGTCTGCACAAAGTCACACTGCATGGTCCTCATGCCCGCAGCAGCAGCCTCTATCTGCTGTCTTATCCTTGCCTCGCCGGCCGACTGTGCAGAGACACTCGCTGTGGCGATAAAGAACGCCATCAATACTAACAATAACCTTTTCATCATACATCTATTTTTCTTACTTGGCAATCAGGCAGCAGCCCAGGACTATGAGCCCCACTCCCACCCATTTCATCACGGAGACGGACTCATGGAAGAAGAGTATTGCTGCCAGAAGACCCAACACATAACTCAGACTGATCATCGGATAAGCCACACTCAGGGGATAATGCCTGACGATATACATCCAGAGAACAGAGCTTGAGCCGAAGAGCAGACCGCTACAGGCAAACTGCCAGTTGAGCAGGAGACTGTACCAGAACGCACGGGTCCAGCCGAAAGGCTGCATCTTCTGGAGTGCGAACTTCAGGAAGACCTGCCCACCTGCCAGAAGAGAACTCTGGATAACCGACAGAAACACTACTCTCCACATGACAACACCATCGCTATTGAATGGACAGGAGGAAGTTCCTCCGCTCCTTCACGCTTCAACAATGAATTGAAGAGAGGAGTGCTCTCGTCATGGCAGCCTACGAGGACGGTCCGTGCCTTTCCGTCTCTCAGGAGCATTTCCGCATCACGCACGGCCCGCGCCAGGGATTCCTTCCCCTGCGTATAGGTGACATTGTACCCGTGGCAGCGGGTCCTGATGGCGATGTTGCTGCTTATCGTGTTATGCGTACTCTGCATGAAGTAAGTCGGTTTCAACATCGTCTCTCCCTCCTGCCTTATCTGTTCCAGCAGCCGCTCACTGTATTCCAGGCTGCCATACATGGTACCGGTGATGATGGCGTCGGGCTGTCCGATGCCTGCCTGTGCCAGGGCCTCCAAGGAGGAGAGCAGAGAGCTCTTCATGAGTTTCCCCATGCGGCGTGCATCCAGAGGCCTGACGTATCTGCGGATACCGGACAGCTCATCCTCCGAGGTGATTTCAATGTGCGACAGGACCTTGACTTCCTTCTCTGCATCCCCCCCTGCCTCCGGAACACCGGCAGCTGTAGGATGGGACGGAAAACAACAGAGCGGAATCATTGCCGCCAAAACCGAAGGAGTTGCAAAGCACGTGTTCCAACGTGATGTCCGCAACACCCGGCGACGGAGTAATCCCCCCCTCCATCTGATGCTCCCAGCCCAGGCTGGCCGGTACAAAACGGTTCTGCATCGCCAGGATGCAGATGACAGCTTCTATACCGCCCGACGCACTTGTCGTATGCCCCGTGAACGCTTTTGTACTGGACACCAACGGCATCTTGTCTCCAAAGAGACGATGCAGGGAGACGCTCTCACTCTGGTCATTATTGGGCGTACCGGTACCGTGGGCATTGACATATTGAACATCCGCAGGACTGACCTGTGCTGTCTCCAGGGCTTCCTTCATGGCAAGGTAGGCTCCTTCGCCATTCTCTGACGATGCCGTCTGATGGAAGGCATCGCAGGCATTGCCATATCCTGTGAGGTAAGCATGAGGGGTGACGCCGCGGCTGGCAGCCCCTTCTTCAGGTTCCAGTACCAAGAAGGCAGCCCCTTCGCCTAAGTTGAGCCCTGCCCGTGTGGCATCAAACGGACGGCAGCGGTCGTGATCAAGAATCATCAGAGCGTTGAAGCCGTTGAGATGGAAACGTGACAGAGCCTCCGTGCCGCCGGCTACGACAAGGTCGGCACGATGGTCTTTCAGCAGCCGGGCACCCAGCATAATGGCATTGGCAGCTGAAGAACAAGCCGTCGAGAGGGTCGTCACCTCTGTGAAGATACCGAAATAACCGGCCATGGAGTTCGTACAGCTGCCACAGTCATGATGCTGAAGGAAATCCGTACTGCCCGCTTCTTCAAGGTGCTCGAAGCACAGCTCGGTGATGTCCATGCCGCCGACGGTCGTCCCGGAGACGAGGGCTATGCGCAAGGGCTCTCCTTTCTTTTTCCGTTCCAGGACGGCATCAACCGTGATTCCGGCATCCGCCAATGCCTGACGGATGGCGATGATGCCCATCAGGGCAGTCCGGCTCATCAGCTTCGACACAGGGATACCCGCCATCTCCTTCAGCTGGCTGTTCGTCAGATCCACCTCACCCACAGGCAATTCATGGTGGGCAGACTGAAGATGTTTCATCTCTCCAATGCCACTCCGCCTCTTCCCCAACGACCGCAACGTCTCTTGTTTGTCCAAGCCGATGGCAGAGATGATGCCTTCCCCGGTAACTGCAATATTCATCTTGTCTGTCTGTCCGTTCACACCTGTTCCCAGGACGTGTGATTATTTCTTTCTGTTCTTGCTGACATAGTCGGCGATGGCGGCCACATTCGTAAAAATCTTCTTCCCTTCGGCAGGATCGGCCAGCTTGATACCGTACTTCTTTTTCCAGAAGGACAATCAGCTCCAAGGCATCGATGGAGTCCAGCCCCAGGCCTTCGCCGAAGAGAGGTTCATTTTCATCAATGTCGTCAGCCGTCATTTCCTCGAGGTTCAATGCCTCTATGATTTCATCCTTCAGTTCTCTTATTAACTCGTCCATTGCAGTATCTATTTTATTATGATATGATTTTTCTGTTCTTTTTCCCTTTGTTATACCTTGTTAATGTATACCGTATACAGGTCGGCTTCGAAATGTCCGCAATCCTCATAATCAATCCATCCCGCCAGCAGACTTGTCGTCTGCCTGTCCATGAAGGCGGTCCGCATCAGCGTTTCCATCTGCTGTTCGTCCTTTTCCGGAAGGATGTAGAAGGAAGTCTCTCCATGATATCCGTTGCGGATGGCAATCTCACCTGCTACGATGTTCGGCAATGTATATACGAAGACGGACGGGCTCGGGAAATAATTGTCCTTGTCGGCTATCGACGACAAGTAACGCTTATCAGAAGCGACAGAGGAGGAGCGGTTGAAAAGCACGACCGCCCTGCTCCGGTCGAGTCTGCCGGGAAGTGTTCCTCCTGTCTGCTCCGCCCGCAGCAACAGCTCTGATGCGATGAATCCCAACCGGCACAGGCCATCCATCTTGTAATACTTCGGATAATCACCTCCCATCTGTTTATAGACAGCTGTAAGCAGACTGTTCCCCTCCTGTCCGGCATTGACAGGAAAGGCTTCGCCGTCAACCCACGCGCCGTCAGGAGTGATGTGTACAGAATGCGGCTTCCTGAGTTCCGGAACCGTATGGGCGGCCGCCTCTCTTCTTTCATCGGGACTGTTACCGCGGACCGCTGCGGATCTTGCATAAAGTGTCGCATTACAGCCGCCGAAGCCGGAGAGCATCTTCAGAAAGGAATGCCTGTCCGTCGGACGATGTTCCTGGGCCATCAGCACCTTACCCGACACCCCGGCCTCCCGGTATCCCCGGGTGCCTAAAACGGTATGGTCATCAACGGACTTCATCCCGAGAATCGTTTCAAAAATACCTGCGGCACCCAGTGTATGTCCGATATAGCCTTTCAATGCGTTGACAGGCAGGTCGGAAAGACTGGCCCGCCGGAGGGCGACAGCCTCCATCTGGTCGTTAAAAAGCGTGGCCGTTCCATGGGAATTGACAAAGGCGATGTCCTCCTTGCCGACTTCTTCCAATGTCTGCTGCAATGCGGCGGTCAGCCCGTCGGCCGTCTTCGACGGCGTACTGATATGAAAGGCATCATTCCTTATGTACCCGTGTCCTATCTGCCATATCCGTTCGTCTGCCCTGCCGCTGCTCCGCCAGCCGGGAGAAAAACGACTGCCCAGTACCACCGTTGCAGCTGCTGCACCTAAGTTCATTCCCTGACGTTTCTATATCGAAAGGACGGCAAGCCTCAGCCGACATGGCGTTCAGCGATTGGAATCCGGAGATGATGAAACGTCCGGGACAGTCGGCGCCACATACGACTGCATGGTCATAACCCCCCGACTGCAGCAATCTGCAGGCCAAGATCATCGCGGCCGAACCGGAAATGCACGCATTGCATACTGCAACAGGACGGGTCCTGAAGCCCAGCCGGACGGAGATCCGCTGTGCCGTCCTGCCCAGATACAGGTCTTCATCCGCAGTCTTCCCTAATTGCTCTATTGCACCTTTGGTAGAACTCAGGATGAACACCGAGCGTTGATCCGACACGTCAATCCCCGCCGCATCAATGGCCTTGCCTGCAGAACGGCAGACCAGCTCTTCAAAAGTCATCCGGCAACAGGGAGGCCGTAAAGCCATCAGGGATGCTCTCGGTCATCGGGGCATAGGCACGCAGGCACGACCTACCGGCCTTTATCGCCCGATAATTGTCCTCTGACGTATCGCCCAGAGGGGAAATGATGTTGTCAGCTAATACATAAACCATCTTTTCTGCAGATCTCCCCCGCCACTCATTCCTTCGTCTTCACCTGTCCCCAACGTTCCTTCCACTGCTGGTAGAAGGGGGGATTGTCCCATACCAGCTGATAATCAAGGTCCATGAACACCTGTACGGAATGGCCCGTCGCCATCAGGCTGTCATCCGCCGTATCATGTATCTCATAATCGAAGACAATCTTGGCTGCCTCCGTAGGACGGTAGAGGATGTCGATGCGTGGCCTCATGCCATACCTGACAGGCTTCTTATAGTGGAACGAGAGGTCGACCAGAGGAGCGAAATAGCCGTGGTCGAAGAAGCCCGTGTACTCCAGTCCATATTTCTTCCCGAAGGCTTCCCGCGCATCTTCAAAGTAAAGAGGATAGGAACCATGCCATACGACATTCATGGAATCAACCTCACTGAAGCGGACGGCAAACTCTTTGGATGCTCTTAATTCTTCCATTTCAATACCGGATTTCGTCATTTTCTAAGCGTCTTCCTGTTCTTTGACGGCAATCTTCATCTCGGATGTAACCAGCACTTTCCCGCCGCAGGTGACGACCGCCTCTGCCAGCGTCATGCCGAACACTTCTTCCTTCACCTCCACACGTGTGGTAATGGTGTCTCCGACACAGGGCAGCTCCATGACTTCAAAATTGCGTACAGCACCGATGAAGCCCAGCTGGACGGCCTTTTTCAGGATGTATCTGTTGACATACCCAATGCGGGCTGCACAGGTCTGTGCAATGTTCTCCATCAGGCCGGAAGCGGAGAAGCACCTCCCGTCTACGAAAATGTTACCTTTCCGCACCACGGTCTCGGTAACCGTCAGCTTCCTGTCGAAGTGTACGAGAGTGCCGATCATGACAAAAGGCTCCTGCTGCGGCAGCAGTTCGTGTACGTCTATCGAACGGAGCGCATCTTCGGAAGGGTTCTCCATCAAAATTCACCATCTTGTCAACCATCGACTGATCATGACCAGAAGTCATGGAAGTTAAACCATTGCAAAGGATACTGGCGCACTCTGCGTTCAAGTTCCTTCACGTAACTGTCTGCCAGCTGCTGCATCTGCTGTCTGCGGGGGGCACGTCTGTCGTAGGAGAGGCGTGCCACATACACCTTGTAGCCTCGGGCCGATGTCTTCATGACGTTGACGGCAAGGACATCCAGGCCTTTCATCGCCGCCACGGAAAACGGACCTGCCGGGAAACGGGCATCAGCACCCAGGAAACGTGCCGTCACCGTCTTGGCAGAGCCGATGATGCGGTCGGCAGGCATACTAACGATCTCACTGTCATCAAGTGCCTTGTTCACCAGAAAGAGGTGGCTCATGTCGTCCTTGACAGGTATCATACGGATGTTATGGTGCCCAAGGACCTTCTGCCGCCCGGCCATTACCGTGGCCTTTCTCTCCTCCGAAGACCAAAGCATTGAACCGCTTTGTCTTTGATGTGAGGGAATAGCCGGCCACCTCGTAGCAGCCGATATGAGAACTGAAGACCAGGAAACCTCCCGGTTCCGTCTCCAGCCGGCGGAAATGCTCCTCCCCCTCCGTCTCCAGCCTGAAGTGCTTTCCTGCAAAAACGGCAAACCGGTCGACCACGACCCAGCTGAACACACAATGGTTCAGGTAAACGCTCCATGCCGCACGCAGCCTTCCGTATCCCCAGCCGGTGACGGTAGAAGGCGTAGGCGGATGTCCGGCTGTGATTGGTATTCAGCAGCAGGCAGACCGGTATCACGAAAGGGAGGTGACCAGATAGACCATCCGCACATCCAGCCAGCGCAGCGACTGTATCAACGCCCGGTGCATCCAGCCACTGCCGTACGTCGTGTTAGCCAACCTTGCTTTCGATATAATCGCAGAACTGTGACAAAGTAACCACTCCTGCATCTCCTCCGGCTTGATCTTAAAGCCGAAGTTCTTCTCGACAATGACGACGATGTCCACAAAGTCCAGACTGTCAATGCCGAGGTCGTCCTTCAGCTTTGCCTCCGGCGCGATGTTCTCTTCGTCAATCTCCAGATCCTCAATGAGGAAGTTTCTTACTTTCTCTTCAATTTCTTTTCTTTCCATTTTTTTATGTTATTCGACTGATGTTTTATTTCCGTTTCACTTCCAGGATGGTGTGTCCCTGTCCTATTCCGTCGTGGATGCCAACCACATCAAGACCGGCACGGCCGATCAGTCTGATCATGTCGTCCGAGTGATACATCTTGCTGTTTCCGTTTGCCATGACCGTGAAATAGACGCTCGTCATCGTCAGACACAGGGAGGCCGGCTCATACTTCTGCCGGTCCCAGAAGGTCTCCATTATATACAAGGTGGTATCAGCGGTCATCACCCCGGCTGTGCGAGAGAGGATACTGCAGATTTCGTCTTCTGAGAAGCAGTCCAGGAACTGGCTCATCCAGATGGCATCCCACTCGCCCTCCGGCAACCGGTTACGCTCGTCAAGGATGTCCGTCGGGAATCCGCCGATGCGTTCCGCCCCTTTCTCGCCGGCAATGTTCTTCTTCATCATCCCGATCTGGCCCGGCAGGTCGACAATCGTGACGTTGACCTCCGGGTCATAGTCCACACAGCGCAAGGCAAAACGGCCTGTATTGCCGCCTACATCCATCAGCTGTACGGGATGTCTGCCGAAGACTATCTCCAAGGCCTTGTTAAAGGAATGGTCGCTATAGAAATGGTCAAAGCCGAACCAGCTGTCCTGCACCTGCCTGTCAAGCTGCGACAGCCCCTCATAGATGGTAGGCCAGTCGCCAAGCGTCTTCAATCCGGCCGGCTTGCCTTCCTTGAGTGCCTCGTCAAGATAGAACATACCCCGATAGTTGACATCATGGTTGAAATCAATGTTCACCCGTGTGGCCGGGTCGTTGAGCAGGAACCATCCGGTCTTGGAAACCGTATAACGGTCGGTCGCTCTGTCCACCAGCACCGTTCCGGCACTCAGCGAAGCCTCGAGCAGGACCTTCAACGCGTATTCCGAAAGCCGCGTCTGCTCCTTCAGTTCATCCAGCGTCAGCCCTTCCTGGCTGTCACGCAGCGCATCCAGGATGCCCCACTTCACCATCAGGCGCGACACCTGGAAGATCACAGGACCCCATGCTATATACTCGGCAAGGCGTTGCGCCTCACGGGCTGACAGCTGCTCCTGCGTATATCTGTCACTTTCTGATTGAAATAGATTCATGCGTGCTGATTACTTCGCCTTTTTATTTCGGCTCTCAGTGCCTCTCCGAGTTTCTTTCCCGTATGCCGGGCACCGTCCTTTATCAGGTTGAGTTTGGTCCCCCACGTTCCGCCTTTCGCACATACGCCGGAGAGCCGGGCCAGAACAGACCTGCCGGCATCCAGCAAAGTCACATCGCAGTCATAGTTGCCCTTTTCACTGATGGCGTTGACGGTCACCTTCAGCGTATACGCCGCTTTGGGAAACTGCCTAAGATAACCAGACCTTCAAGGGGGATGTTAGCCCTGGTGATGAAGAAGTCCACTATCTGCGGCTTGTCTTCCTTCCAGTCCTTCTCATATTCGCTGAAATCCGCTTCGGACATTCCATGAACAGAAACGAACTCCATTTCCGTGTTTACCAGTTTCACACCGTTCAACACGGCAAAAGAACCTTGCTCCAGCTTCTGCGCCATCGTCGAGAGAGCATATCAGTGCGAACAGCAACAATACAAGTTTCTTCATCTCAATTCTGCTTTAATCATACCGGCCATGACAGGTCCAGTCCTTACCTGGCCTTCTTAATCAGCTTCACCACCTGCTCGGCCAGTTCACGGTATGTCTCGACACGGCGCTTCTCATTGCCGTAACCCTGCTCCTGCGACACCGTCAACGTCAATCACGGCAAAAGGACGCTTCACGTTCTTCTCGTAGAAGTCCATCAGCGCATTCATGTGCGCATCGCCTGCGCCGAAACCGATGAGGACAGAGGCACCGGTGCTGCCATAATGGAAATCTTTCACGTGAACGACGATCGTGTAGTCGGCTTCACTCTTCTTGTCCGTAACGGTCACGCTCTTCGTCTTGTCATTGAAACGCTCCATGAAGTTCGCCTCCGCACGTTCAAGCTCTGCCTTGTAGTCACGTTCCCACTCTGCACCTTTCTCTTTCAGAAAAGACTTCACATCCTTCCCTTCCAGTGTGGCGTGGCTGTAATCCCACACGACGTAGACCTTTTCCTTCGAGGTTTTCAGCTTTGCAAGCGATCCGCTCTTCAATGTTACATCGGCCTTGGCAAAAAGACTCATGACACAGCATACTGCAAAAGACAGCAATAATACGATTCGTTTCATAACAGGTAAAATATAAGTAAATAATCAAATGTACTCAGATTCCATCCAACAGGTTTGAACGGTCCCGTCCCGGCTACTCCCGGAACTTCCTGATGACCAGGGCGGAGTTGGTACCGCCGAAGCCGAAAGAATTGCTCAGCACGGTGTCGACCTCCGTGTCAACGGTTGCCGTGGCAAGGTTCAGTTTCTCAGAATACTCGTCAGGATGCTCAAAGTTGATGTTGGGCGCAACGAAGCCGTGCTGCATCATCAGCGTGCTGTACACCGCTTCCGACGCCCCCGCCATCCAGCACTCATGGCCTGTCATGCCCTTAGTAGAGGAGATAAGGGCATGCTTCCCCTCAAACATACGGTTCAGGGCGATCGCCTCATACATATCTCCCTGATGCGTACTCGTGGCATGGGCATTGATATAGTCGATGTCGTCAGCCTTCATCCCTGCCGCATCCAGCGCACGGCTCATGGCGATCACGCACCCCTCATCGGAAGGCTGGCTGATGCCGCCGCCATTGCTCGAGAAGCCGTAACCTACCACCTCGGCAAGGATGTTCGCCCCGCGGGCCTTTGCATGACCGTAGTCCTCCAGGACCAGTGAGGCAGCACCGCCGCTCGGTATGAGACCGTCACGGTCTCTGTCGAACGGACGACTCGCCTTCGCCGGTTCATCCATGCGGACAGAGAAGGCACCGAGCGCATCGAACGAGGCCATCGAATAGTAATTCGTTTCCTGGGCACCGCCGCAAAGCACCATGTCCTGCAGTCCCTGCCGGATCATCATAAAGGCCAGGCCGATGGAATGGCTGCCACTGGCACAGGCCGAACTGACGGTGAAGTTTACTCCGCGCAGGTGGAAGATGGTGCTGAGGTTCATGTTCACCGTAGAGTTCATCGACTGGAAGATGAGCCCATAGCCCAGCATGGCTGAATCGTGCTTCTCGTCCATGATCTTTGAAGCCTCGATGACCGGCTGGGCAGAGGAGTCGTTGCCGAAGATACAGCCCACCTCGTTCTCACGGAGATAGTCATCGGTGACGCCTGCCTGTGCGAAAGCCTGCAGACTCGACATATAGGCATAACGCGCCTCTTCTGACATTCCGGCACGTGTGTGGCGGTCGAGCATCTTCTTTGTGATGACAGGCTCTTCAACGATACCCGTCAGAGCCGAACGATAGCCATAGGCAAGGCGTTCCTTCTGAAGGCCAATGCCCGACTTTCCCTCGTATAACGACTCCTTTACAGTGTCAAGGTCAGTACCGAGACACGACCATATTCCCATTCCGGTAATAACTGCTCTTCTTTCCATTGTATTAAAAGACCTCCTCCGGAAGGAGGACTCCCCTGACAGGACAGAGGATTGCTTCTATTGTTTTTTATATTTACTATTGCTGAAAGTCCACGAGTGGACAAGTAGACAAGCCATGTGGACAAGTGGACGAGACCGGGAAGGCCGTTGCCCTGCCGGCCTCTACGTATAGAGTCCGCCGTTCACACTGATGACCTCTCCCGTGACATACGCTGCGGCATCGGAAGCAAGGAACGCCACTACGGCCGCCACCTCCTCCGGTCTGCCGAAACGGCCCGCCGGAATGAGTTTTTTCAGTTCGTCCTCAGGCAGATCCCTGGTCATATCGGTCTGTATGAACCCCGGAGCGACGGCATTGACCGTGATGTTGCGCGGTGCCACCTCCTGTGCCAGTGCTTTCGTCGCACCGATCAGCGCAGCCTTCGCCGCACTGTAGTTGACCTGTCCGGGCATCCCCTTCAGCCCCGACAGTGACGCCATATTGATGATTCTGCCACCACGCTTCCGTGGCATCATGTGCTTCAGCAGCCTGCGGGTGATGTAGAAAAAACCGTTCATATTCGTGTCGAGAACGCTATGCCAGTCGTCTTCCGACATCATGAACATAACATTGTCCCGGCGGATACCGGCATTGTTCACCAGAACGGAGATGAATTCACCGGGATGGGCAGCCTCCCAGGCATCGACCGAAGCCTCTATCGCCCCGGGGTCGGCAACATCAAAAGGCAGAAGCTCGGCATGGCCGCCATGGGCTTCTATCTGCCGTTTCACTTCCTGCGCGCATTCTGAATTGGAACGGTAATTGATGATTATCGAATACTGTTCCGCCAGAAGCAAGGCAACAGCACGGCCGATTCCGCGTGACGCACCGGTTATCAAAGCATATTTCATGTTTTACGAGCCTTTAGTTTTATCATTCCAGCTTATGGGGTGAACGATATCTTGAAAAATATCTCGGGCAAAAGGTATAAACTTTTTGATTATTATTATATTTTTTTGATGATTATTGTATCTGTCAGTCCTTTCAGGCTGGTCGTGAAAACCACCCCATGCAGGAGGGTTTCCTTTCAGACAGGCAGATTCCGCTTTCCCCCTGAAAGAACATAGCGGCGTGTACGGGCGAAGGGAATGCAGTTCCTGCCGCATAAAAGCCAAAAGACAAAAGGAACCGGAGAGGGACTGCACACTTTCGTCACGGGACACTTCTTGCCTTTCCGCATAATTTTCGTACCTTTGCCGCATGAAAACAGGAATCATCGTTGCGATGGACAAGGAGTTCGCGCAACTCAAGGCCCTCCTCACCGATGCCGCGACAGAGCACTCCGGACACCGGGACTTCGTCACGGGCAGACTGGGGGAAAAGGAAATCATCCTGCAGAAATGCGGGATCGGAAAGGTGAACGCCGCCGTCGGCACCGTGGAGATGATCAGCCGCTACCACCCCGACCTCATCGTCTCAAGCGGCTGTGCCGGCGGAGCTGACACGTCACTGGAGGTGACGGACGTGGTGGTGGCGGCGGCGTGTGCCTACCACGATGCCTACTGCGGCGACGAGGTGGACTACGGACAGATCATCGGCATGCCGGCACGCTTCAAGGCACCGGCGGAACTTGTCAGCAAGGCACTGTCGCTGAACACGCACCCGGAATGCAAGAGACTGCACATCCGGAGCGGGCTGACCGTCAGCGGAGAGTGGTTTGTCAACTCACGCGAGAAAATGCGGCAGATACTCGACAGATTCCCCGATGCAACGGCCGTCGACATGGAGAGCTGCGCCATCGCACAGGTCTGCCATATCTACCGGACACCGTTCGTCTCCTTCCGGGTCATCAGCGACATACCGCTCAAGGACAGCAAGGCAAGCCAGTACTACGACTTCTGGGGAACGCATCGCCAACGGCAGCTTTGAAGTGACGAAACATTTTATCGATGTAATATAATAATAGAGTCAAGCCAGATGCGCTGTCTGCTGCAGGCAGGCGGACTCATGGGAAGGCTGCAAGGGCGACAGATTGACACGGAAGATTATCCGGACCTGCGCCCCACTCCACCAAAAATAAAAGAATTACAATGAACAAGATTCCATCATTCACCATCGACCACGAACGGCTGCTGCGTGGCATCTATGTAAGCCGCAAGGACGAGGTGGGCGGCGAGACCGTCACCACATTCGACATCCGCATGAAAGAACCCAACCGCGAACCGGTGCTGCACGTAGGAGCCATCCACACCATCGAGCACCTGGCCGCCACCTACCTCCGCAACGACCCGGAATGGAAGGACCGCATTGTCTACTGGGGACCGATGGGCTGCCTGACAGGCAACTACCTCATCCTCCGCGGCGATTTCGAGTCGAAGGACATCGTCGGTCTGATGCGCCGCACCTTCCGCTTCGTCGCCGACTTCAACGGTGAGATTCCCGGTGCAGCTCCGCGCGACTGCGGCAACTATCTGCTCCACGACCTGCCCATGGCAAAATGGGAGGCACGCAAATTCCTCACGGAGGTGCTGGACAACATCGCCGGAGAGAATCTGCATTATCCGGAAAAGTAAGACGATCTCAACCCAAGGAAGCCTCCCCCCGGGACTGTGCCAAAAGTTTATATGGTAGCTAACTTTT